>Ga0256406_1001004_pt1 | contig 47291 bp, 36 predicted proteins | sample RumenRJG_03DNA_FD_185986 | JGI IMG/M metagenome (GOLD analysis project Ga0256406, IMG submission 185986) | Bovine rumen microbial communities from Lethbridge, Alberta, Canada - RJG_03 | ecosystem: Host-associated > Mammals > Digestive system > Stomach > Rumen | place: Canada: Alberta | collected... | reverse complement strand
CCGAGCTTTCCGTCGATTTTCTCCGGACTCCGATCCCGCGCTTATTTGCTGCCGCTGTCGCCTCTTCGACGGTCATACCCGTGAAACCCGGCACCTCAACGGTATCCTCCTCCACTGCGGAGGAAGCGGAAGCCGTGCTCTCGGAGGAACTTGAGTGCCGGTTTGTCCGGAAGATACCGAACATATTTCCGAGGACAAAGATCAGGATCACGATGATGACCGCGCCGATTATAAAACCGCCGATCGTCAGCCCTTTTTCCAGTTTTGAACTCTTCGCGTCATCCGGATCCTCTTCCGGCTCTTCGCTGTATCTGCGGATTCTGTCTTCTCCGGAGGAACGCTGACTGTTTTTTCCGGAAATCCCGTTCCGGATCTCTTTGAGTTCGCCGTCCGAGACGCGCACGGTCTGTCCGTCCGCGGAGATCGGCGTCATCGTCACAAAATCGCCCTGCGGATCGAGCAGAGAACGCTTCAGATCCTCGATGAGCTCCCCGACATTCTGATACCGCCTGTTCTGGTTCTTCTGCGTACACTTCAGGATGATCTGTTCCAAAGCATGCGGAAGATCCGGCGTGTATCTCGTCGGTGGAACGATTTCCTCCTGAAGATGCTTGATCGCGATCGATACCGTCGTATCTCCGTCGAACGGCACACGTCCGGTAACCATCTCATACATCGTGATTCCGAGCGAATAGATATCGCTCCGGGCATCCGACACACCTCCGCGCACCTGCTCCGGCGAGCTGTAGTGAACCGATCCCATCACATTCGCCGTGATTGTATTCGAATTGGTCGCCTTCGCGATGCCGAAATCTGACAGCTTCACCTTGCCGTCCGTAGAGATGATAATATTCTGCGGCTTGACATCCCTGTGGATGATACCCTGATTGTGAGCCGCCTGAAGTCCGAGTGAGACCTGGATCGCGATACTCGTCGCTTCCTTAACTGATAATTTTCCCTTTTTCGTGATGTAATTTTTGAGCGTGATCCCTTCCACCAGCTCCATCACGATATAATAGAGGCCACGATCCTCCCCGACATCAAAGACATTGACGACATTCGGGTGAGAAAGTCTCGCTGCCGCCTGCGCTTCCTTCTGAAACTTGGCGACAAAAGAGGTGTCCTCCCGAAACTCCGCTTTCATCACCTTCACGGCGACGAGCCTGCTCAATTTATGATCTCTGGCCTTATAGACATCGGCCATTCCGCCGGAACCGATTCTCGATATTACCTCGTATCGATCCCCTAATACGATTCCCTCTTTTAACATTTATTCCACCTCGTCAGTAAAAGGCTCAACAACGATCACTGCAATGTTGTCCAGTCCACCGCCCGCGTTCGCAAGCTGAACCAGTTTGCCGGCCTTATCTCCGATCTGATCATCCTTCAGCACCTGACTGATGATCTTCTTTTCGACCATATTGTAGAGACCATCCGAACACATCATAAAGATGCTGTTCTTCTCCAGTTTCACGTCGAAAAAGTCGATTTTAATCTCCTCGCTCGTTCCGATGGCACGGGTAATGATGTTTTTATCCGGATGATTGGCTCCCTCTTCCGGCGTCAGCTCACCCATACGCACCATTTCAGCGATCAGCGAATGATCCTGTGTAACCTGGCGAAGATCTCCGTCCAGAAGATACAGGCGGGAATCTCCCACATTTGCGACATAAAGGCAGCCGTCAACGACCGTCGCCGCGACCATTGTGCTTCCCATTCCGTACAGGCTCTCGTCACTCTTTGACTTCTCGAGCACCGCCCTGTTCGCAGCTTCGATGCCGGCCCGGAGAATCACGACCGGATTGTTGTCTGGATCCTTCCGCACCGTCTCGGTCAGCACGGAGACCCCGTATCTGGATGCGTAGTCTCCCGCATTGTGACCACCCATTCCGTCCGCTACGACAAACAGGTTCGGAAGGTTTCCGATCGGCTCTGCCGACGTAAAGATGAAATCCTGATTCATTTTTCGAATCTGGCCGACGTCAGTCGCAGAATAAACCTTCATGTTCTATACTCCTGGTAAGATAGTTTCTTCGTAACTGGCCACAGGCGCCGTCTATATCAGCGCCCATTTCCCTTCTAATAGTAACATTAATTCCATATTTTTCAAGTTTTTTGTCAAACTCCGCCACCGCTGCGCGGCCCGAACGCCTGTAATTCCGCTCCCGGATCGGATTCACCGGGATCAGATTCACATGGCAATTCATGCCATGCAGAAGTTCCGCAAGTTCCTCAGCACACTGTTCCGTATCATTCTCGCCGGCAATCAGCGCGTACTCAAATGAGATCCTGCGGCCGGTCTGATCAAAATAATACCGGCACGCATCCAGCAGTTCTTCTATGGACCATCGCTTCGCGACAGGCATCAGTTTCTGCCTTTTCTCATCATTCGACGCATGGAGCGAGATCGCGAGCGTGATCTGAAGATGCTCGTCCGCCAGCGCCCGGATCTTCGGAACGATACCGCAGGTAGAAACCGTCACATTCCGCTGACTCAGATTCATCCCCTGCTCTGCGCCCGCAAGATGGAGAAAACGGAGCAGATTGTCGTAATTATCCAGCGGTTCGCCGCTTCCCATCACATCGATGTTGGAAATACGCTCTCCTGTCATATGCGCAATCGTGTACACCTGACTCAACATCTCGTACGCCGTCAGGTTCCTTACGCATCCGTCCAGCGTCGACGCGCAGAACCGGCATCCCATATTGCAGCCGACCTGCGAAGAAATGCACACGGAATTACCGTGCCTGTGCTTCATCCAGACACTCTCGATCACATTGCCGTCGAAGAGGCGAAACAGATATTTCTTCGTATCCCCGCGTTCCGACTCCACTACACGAACCGCCTCCGGCACATGAAGCGGTTTTTCCTCCGCGAGATAATCCCGGAGCTTTTGGGGAAGATTTGTCATCTCATGATAAGAAGAAACCTGGCGGGCATGAATCCAGGAAAACAGTTGCTTTGCCCGGAAGGGCTTTTCGCCGATTTCCGTGATATACAAAGACAGCTCGTCCGGTGTCATCGATCCGATCTCTTCATTTGAATTCATCGGCCGTCCCCTTTCTGAATTTTGCGAGAAAGAACCCGTCGCAGCGGTGCGTTCCCGGCAGAAGCTGCAGCATGTTGGAACTGCCCGCTTCCTCCCTGAGTTCCTCCGGAAGATCCGGCGCGAGAGCGACCGGTTCAAGTCCGGACTGCCCGCAAATCCATCGGGCATTCTCCTCATTTTCCCGCGCATCAATCGTACAGGTTGAATACAGGAGCGTTCCTCCCGGCTTCACGTATCGGATCGCCTGCGTGAGAATTTTTCTCTGCAGCTTCACGAGGCTCTCTGTCTTCGCATCCGACACCCGGTAACGGATATCCGGTTTTCTCCCGATCACGCCGAGTCCCGAACAGGGGACATCTGCGAGAACCACATCTGCGGCTTCGTCAATCTCCGGATCGAACACGGAGGCATCCGCGCACGAAACGGTGACGTTCCGGATTTGGAGACGCTCCGCTCCGTTCCGGATCAGATCGGCGCGCTTGTTCGTAAGATCCCGTGAAATCACACGGCCCTCCGGCGCAAGATCGGCCGCGAGCATCGTCTTTCCGCCCGGCGCCGCACAGAGATCCAGAACCGTGCTGCTCTTCCTGATCCCGGCGGCGCGGACCGCGATCATCGAACTTACATCCTGTACCGCAAGTGCGCCGCGACGGAAAGCCGGCAAATCTTCAAGGCCGGTGACGCCGGAAAGAATGCGGGCGTCCGGAACGTACGGGGCGTCAGTCACCCGTATGCCTCCGCTTTCCAGTTCTTCCGTCAGAGCAGCCGCATTTTCCCGAAACCGGACCGTGAGCGGCGGCTTTTTTTCAAATGATGCTGCCGCCGCCTCCGTCTTCTCTTTTCCGTACCGTATGATCCATCTGTTCACGATCGGGAGCGGAAGCGAGTAGCGGATCGAAAGATAACGTGCCGGATCCGCGGCGCGGTCCGGCAGGCAGAGCGTATCTTTCCGGCGGGACAGATTCCGGAGGACGCCGTTGACAAAACCCTTCAGCGGTCCGCAGCCCTTCCGTTCTGTGATCCTTAGCGCTTCACTGACCGCGGCGCGGTCCGGAACAGACATAAACCACATCTGGTACGCGGCCGTCCGGATGATCCAGCGGATCACCGGCTTCATCTTCCTCGTTCCGGTCTTCGCCACCTGATTGATCATATAGTCCAGATAAATACACCGCTCAATCGTACCCTCCGTCAGATGCCTGCAGAAATTCCGGTCGCGGAGTGACATCCCGGATTCGTGATCAAGCACCCGCCGGATCACGAGATGGCAGGGAACTTCTTCCCGGTCGATTTCGAGCAGCATATCCACGGCAATCAGGCGCGGATCCTCTTTCATCGGAAATTCCTCCTTTTTACGGCCGTTCGTTCAGACGACGCCGTCTTGTGTCTTCAGTCGTTCCGCCTTCCTGCCAGAATCAGCAGACGCAGAAGCTGCAGAAGTGAAGCGCATACGGCGGCAACGTATGTCATGGCTGCCGCGCGGAGCACGCGGCGTGATCCGCGAACCTCCTCAGGAAGCATGATTCCGCATCCCTCCAGTTTGATGATCGCTCTGTGCGACGCGTTGAATTCGACCGGCAGGGTGACGATCTGAAACAGCAGCGCGCCGCAGAACAGGATAATGCCAAGATACAAAAGCGGCCGATAGGAAAGGATCAAGCCGAACAGAAACAGCGGCCATGCGAGCTGCGAACCGAAATTCGCGACCGGCACGAGGCTCGACCGGATCGAAAGCGGCGCATAATTCCGGGCGTCCTGAATCGCATGACCGCACTCATGCGCCGCGACTCCGACCGCCGCCAGCGAGGTCGATCCGTACACCGAATCCGACAGACGGACGACCTTTGTGCGCGGATCATAATGATCCGTCAGGCTTCCTCCGATGTGCTCGACACGGACGTTGTAGATGCCCTCACTCTCGAGAATTTTCTGTGCAGCCATCGCGCCGGTCAGACCGGACATGCTCCGGATCTGACTGTATTTTCCAAACGTACTCTTCATCGCGCCCTGCACGGCGAGAGACAGAACGAAGCCTGCGAGAATCAGCAGGTAGGTCCAGTCTACACCCCAATAATATCCGTAAGATCCCATAGCGGTTTCCTCCTTAATCGATCCCGGAACGTCACGATTCCGTCACAAAACGCTCATCCCCGGAAAACGCATGCCCGCGGAGAAATGCATCCGCCGTCATCCGTTTTTTTCCGGTCATCTGGAGTTCCAGTATCCGGAGTGATCCGTTTCCCGTCTGAACGGAAAATCCGTTTTTATCAACTGCGAAAACCGAGCCGGGCACCCTGCCGCTCTCTTCTGACGACACGGAGGCAGCCCAGAACTTCACCTGCTTCCCGTCAAGGGAAGAGTACGCGGAAGGCCACGGGTTCAGTCCGCGGATCAGACGCTCGATCGTAACCGCGTCCGCGTTCCAGTCGATCGCGCCGTCACTCTTTCGTATCATCCGCGCATACATCGTCGTGCTCTCTTCCGGCTGTTTTTCCCTCCTGATCCTTCCGTCCGGTATTTTCGGGATGGTTTCGACCAGAAGATCCGCTCCCTCCCTGCTCAGGCGTTCGAACAGCGATCCGCCCGTCTCCTCCGGAGTGAGCGTTACGGTCCTCTTTGCGATCATATCGCCGGTATCGAGCCCCGCTCCCATCTGCATGATCGTCACCCCGGACTCTTTCTCACCGTTGATCACCGCCCACTGAATCGGCGCCGCGCCGCGGTAGGCGGGAAGCAGCGACGCGTGAACGTTGATACATCCGTATTGCGGCAAATCCAGTATCCGCTGCGGAATGATCTGTCCGTAGGCCGCGACGATGATCAGATCCGGCCGGATCTCCGAAAGAATCCGGAAGGACTCATCGTCCTTCACGCGGTGCGGCTGAAAGACCGGAATACCGGCCGCACATGCCAGTTCCTTGACCGGTGAAGCGGCAATTCTGTGGCCGCGTCCGACCGGTTTATCCTCTTTCGTGAAGACAGCAGCGATCTCCATCCTGCTTTTAATCAGTGCCTTCAGGCACTCCGCCGCAAAATCCGGCGTTCCCATAAATACCAGTCTCATGCCCGATCATCTCCGCCGTCTGCTTCGCCGTTCTCTTCCTCATCTTCTTCATACTCCGCAAGCTCTCCGACATCGTATACCTGCCCGTCCACGTGGGAAGTGTAGAGGATGCCGTTCAGGTGATCGTTCTCATGAAGGATCGCCCGTGCGAGGAGTCCTTCCGCCTCCATCTCAAATTCGTTTCCGCCAAGATCACTCGCCCGCACCTTCACATGATCCGGCCGTGTCACGATCCCGCATTTTCCCGGGAGGCTCAGGCAGCCTTCCTCCCCGGTCTGTTCGCCTGAGGTCTCGAGGATCTCGGGGTTGATAAATACGAAGGAGTTCTCACGATCCACATCTACGACGAAAATCCGCTTGAGGATTCCGACCTGCGGAGCCGCAAGTCCGACGCCGTTATCGTGATACATCGTGTCGAACATATCATTTACAAGCAGCCTGATGCGCGGCGTGATGCTCTTTACCGGCTTCGCCGTCTTCTCAAGCACCGGATCTCCAAAAATTCTTATTTTTCTTAACGCCATAATTTCCTCCATCTATCGGTTCAGGTCGTATGAAAACAGAACATCTCTGAACCCGCTGTTAATGTCAATATATGCTTCCAGCAGCGTGCGTATGCGCACCGCCGTTTCTTCCGTCTCCGTCTTTATATACAGCACGCGTCTGTAGTAATCCTTGATCTTCGACACCGTTTCCGGCGCCGGTCCGATCACCCGCGTCTGTTTCCTTCGATCGATGAGCGTGAGATATTTCGTGATGAATCCCATTGCCCGATCCAGCTTTTCCTCCGACCGGCCGCTCGCGTGGACCGCAAGCAGATTGCCGCACGGCGGATATCCGAGAATTCTCCGCACACCCATTTCCTGATTATAGAACGCCCGGTAATCCTGGCGAGCAGCTGCCTGAATACACGGTTCATCGGGACGATACGTCTGAATCAGGGCAAGTCCTTTTTTTTCTCCGCGGCCGGCTCTCCCGATCGCCTGTACAAGCAGCTGATATGTATGCTCACCGGAACGGTAATCGCTCTCAAAAAGAGAAAGATCCGCCAGCAGAACGCCGACGAGTGTCACATCCGGAAAATCATGACCTTTCACGATCATCTGGGTACCGATGAGAATGTCCGCCTGATGCTGCGCGAAGGCTTTCACGATTTTTTCATGGCCTTCTTTCCCGTGTGTCGTATCCGAATCCATGCGAAGTATTTCCGCTTCCGGAAATTCCTTTTTCACGATGCCCTCCGCCATCTCTGTTCCCGCACGGAACCCGCTGATATGCGGCGATCCGCAGGAAGGACATCTCCGGACCATCGGCTGCTCATACCCGCAGTAATGACAGATCAGCCGGCCGCCCCGGTGAGCGGTCAGGGAAACATCACAGTGCGGACATTTGATGACATGGCCGCAGGAGCGACAGGAGATAAAACTCGTATACCCCCGTTTATTTAAAAAAAGGATCGTCTGTTCATGGCGTTCCAGACGCTCTGCGATCGCACTCTTCAACGCCCCGCTCAGCATCGAAGTATTTCCCGCACGCAGCTCTTTTCTCATATCGACGATTGAGACATCCGGAAGTACGGCGTCCCCGTACCGCTCCCTCATCACGAACAGCCGGTAGATGCCGGACTCTGCACGATGAACGGAGTCAAATGACGGAGTCGCAGATCCAAAAAGAACTCTCGCATTTTCGATCTGTCCACGCTCGATCGCCACCTCCCGGGCATCATAACGCGGCGTCTCGTCGCTTTGATACGCACCCTCCTGTTCTTCATCCACAATAATAAGTCCGAGGTTTGAAAACGGTGTGAACAGCGCGGATCTCGGCCCGATCACGATTTTTGCCTCGCCGCGCCTGACACGTTCAAACTCATCGAACCGTTCCGCCTTTCCCATGCGGGAATGGATCACCGCGATCTTCTTTCCGAAGCGCGCTGCGAAACGCCGTACAATCTGCCAGGAGAGCGCGATCTCCGGGATCAGCACGATCACCTCCCGGCCCTCCGCGAGCATCCGCTCCGAAAGATCCATATAGACGAGCGTCTTCCCGCTCCCTGTCACCCCGGCGAGAAGGCAGGGTTTATCCGGTTCCCTGTGAAATGACTGAATTATGCCGTCGCGCGCCCGCTCCTGCTCATCGGAAAGAACGGCCGGTCCGCTCTGTTCCCCTTCCGGCGAAAGCAGGACAGACGGCAGGCGGTCGATTTCTGACGAAGTGACGGAAATCACCCCTTCCCCTTCCATCGAACGGATCGTCTGGAGCGTGATTTTCAGCCTTTTTTGCGCCTCCCCGCGATTTATGCGCTTTTCCCGCATCAGAGCAGCAAGAAGCCGCTCCTTCGCTGTGAAATGCTTTTTCCGGTACCCTGATAAAATTTCACCCGCCATCGTGTCATTGACCGCGAGCATGATCTCATCTTCCGTTTTCCGGTTTTCCCTCTCCCTCACGGGCAGCGTCGTCTTCAGTGCCTGAATCATCGAAGAACCATACGTTTTTTTCATCCACGCCGCGAGGCGGATCAGTCCGGATTCCGCGGCGATTCCCCGATCCGACACGGCGGCGATCTCCTTGATCTTCGCGGGATCAATTCCAGGCTCATCGCCAAAACCGATCACATATCCCCGCGTCATTTTGTCACCGCGGCCAAATGGAATTTCCACACACGTACCCCGGCAAATCTGATCCGCAAGTTTCTCCGGAATCCGATACCGGAACACGCGGTCCGGCATCGCCGTGAGATCAACAATCACATCCGCGTATCGTTCACTCATTTAATATTTCCCGAATCAGCACGCGTTCATCCATCGGATATTTCTTTCCCCTGATGATCTGATAATCCTCATGGCCCTTTCCCGCAAGAACGATAATGTCGCCGGGCTCACCGTGACGGATTGCGTAACGGATCGCATCTTTCCGGTCGATGATTTCGATATATTTCCCGTCCGTCTTTGCCATCCCGGTTTTGATGTCATCGATGATCGCCTGAGGTTCCTCATCCCTTGGGTTATCCGAGGTGATAATGGTCAGATCCGCCATCTTTCCGGAGATCTCTCCCATCTCGAATCGCCGGTTCCGGTCCCGGTTCCCGCCGCAGCCGAAGAGGCATACGAGACGGTGTGGATGGTATTCGCGCAGGGTGGAAAGAAGGCTTTCCAGCGCCATCGCATTGTGCGCATAATCGATCATCAGCGTAAAATCATCCGAGACCTTCACAAGCTCGACGCGGCCTTTGACCTTCGCGCCTTTCAGTGCCTCCAGAATACTCTCCTGTGACGCGCCGAGGTGATGGCAGACCGCGATCGCCGCGAGTGAATTGTAGATCGAGAATTTACCCGGAATGTCAACCTCAACATCCATATCGACGGCTCCCGCCGCATGGTACGAGATGCCAAGATACCCGTTTCCCCTCGTCAGATCCGCACGCTCCGCGCGGTAATCCGCATCTTTCGAAAAACCGTACGTCTCGATGTCACAGGACACGCCCTCCACGATCTTTTCAAAATGCTCATCATCGCGGTTCACAAAACCGGTTTTGCAGTTCATCAGAAGCTTTTTCTTGCAGTTCAGATAATCATCGAAGTCCCTGTGCTCGTTTGGCCCTATGTGATCCGGCTCAATATTCGTGAAAATACCGTAATCAAACACGATACCGGCCACCCGGTCCAACATCAGTGCCTGTGAGGAAACCTCCATCACGACACATTCACATCCCGAGTCAACCATCTCGCGAAAATACTCCTGAATCAGATAGGATTCCGGAGTTGTGTTCTCGGACGGAATCCTGCGTTTTCCCGTGATGCTCTCGATCGTTCCGATCAGCCCCGTGCGTCTTCCTGTCCGCTCCAGAATCGAATGGATCATGTAGGTCGTCGTCGTTTTCCCTTTCGTCCCGGTGATGCCGATCGTCGTGAGGCGCCTGGCCGGATGGCCGAACCACACCGCTGATATGAGAGCAAGAGCCGCCCGGTTGTTTTTTGTCTGGATCACGACGGCTTCAGAATTTTTTATCTCATCCGGAAGATGATCCGCATCTTCCGAATAATTCTCCACCAGTACGGCGGCGGCACCCTTCCGGATCACATCCGGTATATATCTGTGCCCGTCGCTCACCGCGCCGCGGATGCAGACAAACAGCGATCCGGGCTCCGCTTTTCTCGAATCATAAACGACTCCTGTTATCTCGGGATCCGACCCGCCCTTCAACAGTTCATAATCGATATCCTCAAGTAATTCACTTAATTTCATGAGAACCCCCCTGTACGGTGATCTGAAATAAAACTTACTATAGGATACCATAGCCTAAATCCGAATTCAACGCCAGCAATTGCGTAATGATTTTATAAACCGGAGCCCCTTTTCATGATTAATTTAGAATCCGGACATAGTTTGAACACAACTTCTTCCTATAATAACAATCAGATAGTTGATGAACCACTCACTATCTCCCCCTCATTTTATTATCGAAAGTACGAAGGCTCCTCATTGTGAGGAGCCTTCGTGCTGTCTTCATCCGAAAAACAGGTGCCGCATCACCATCCGGTCAATACGGCACCCTGTCCTAAACAATCAATTTTCTTCATAATCCGGCGCGGTGATGATCGTCCCGCACCGTCCGAGGTATCCTTCCCTCGCCTTTTCGATCGAAGTGATGACCGCGCGTTTCCCGCCTTTTTCGATAAAATTCACAGCCGCTTCGATCTTCGGAAGCATCGTGCCGGGCTCAAACTGCCCCTCGTCGATGTACCGCTTTGCCTCATCGACGGTGATCTTCCCGAGCGGTTTCGGATCCGCCGTGTTGTACCCGATCACTGCCTGTTCTACTGAAGTCAGCATATAAAGCTCATCCGCATGAAGCAGCTCCGCCATGCGCTCTCCGATCAGATCCTTCTCGATGACGGCACCGGCGCCGCGCAGAACCTCGCCCTGCTCCATGACCGGAATTCCGCCCCCGCCTCCGGCGATCACGATCTGACCGGCGTCAACCAGAAGCTGTATCGACTCCATCTCGATGATATCCTTCGGTTTTGGAGCCGCGATGATTCTGCGGTATCCGCCCTCGACCTCCGTGACATAGTTTCCCTTCTGCTCCTCCGCCTCGGCCTCTTCCTTCGTCATAACCCGGCCGATTACCTTCGTCGGTTTATAGAGTGCCTCATCGTACGGGTCCACGGTAACCTGGGTGATCATCGTCACGACCGGGCGGTAGATCCCCCGGCGCAGCAGTTCGGTGCGCAGCGCGTTCTGGAGATCATAGCCGATGTATCCCTGACTCATCGCCGAGCAGACCGACATCGGCGCCCCGGTGTAATCCGAATGCTTCAGGGCGAACTCATTCATCGCGGTATGAATCATACCGACCTGTGTCCCGTTGCTGTGGGTGATTGCGATATTTACACCCTCCGCGATCAGATCTGCGACGGAACTGACCGCGCCGCGCACTGCGGTGCGCTGCTCCGGAAGCGTTCTTCCGAGTGCCTTATGTCCGAGTGTTACTACAATTTTTTTCTTCATAGACACCTCCGACGTCTGTGATCCGATCCGGTCAAAAAACGAACTTGTCCGCGAAATAGGCCGGGAGCTCTTCGATCTTCACACGAACCTGCTCCATAGAATCCCGGTCCCGGACGGTAACCGAACCATCCTCTTCGCTGTCAAAATCGTAGGTGACACAGAACGGCGTCCCGATCTCATCCTGACGGCGATACCGTTTCCCGATATTTCCGCGGTCGTCGTATTCGCAGTTGTACATCGAAGACAGCGTCTCAAATACCCGTCCTGCGCCTTCATTGAGCTTCTTGGAAAGCGGAAGTACCGCGATCTTGACCGGGGCAAGCGCAGGATGGAAGTGCATTACCGTACGCACATCGTTCCGCTCCGCATCCAGCACCTCCTCGTCATATGCCGCGCAGAGGAACGCGAGGACGACGCGGTCCGCGCCGAGTGACGGCTCGATGACGTACGGGATGTACTTTTCGTTCTTCTGATCGTCAAAATACGTCAGATCCTGTCCGGATACCTTCTGATGGCAGGACAGATCATAATCCGTACGGTCCGCGATTCCCCAGAGTTCTCCCCATCCGAACGGGAACAGGAACTCCAGATCCGTCGTCGCCTTGCTGTAGAAGGAAAGCTCCTCTTTCTCATGATCTCTCGCACGGAGTTCCTCATCTTTCAGGCCGAGATTTTTCAGCCAGTTGATGCAGAACTCTCTCCAGTATCCGAACCACTCCAGATCGCTTCCCGGCTCGCAGAAGAACTCCAGTTCCATCTGCTCGAACTCGCGCGTGCGGAAGGTGAAGTTGCCCGGCGTGATCTCGTTCCGGAAGGATTTTCCGATCTGTCCGATTCCGAACGGGATTTTCTTTCTCGTCGTTCTCTGGACATTTTTGAAGTTCACGAAGATGCCCTGCGCGGTCTCCGGGCGGAGATAGACCGTGTTCTTTGCATCCTCTGTAACTCCCTGAAACGTCTTGAACATCAGATTGAATTGGCGGATGTCGGTGAAATTATGTTTTCCGCAGGAAGGACACGGAATCTGGTGCTTCTCGATGAAGTCCATCATCTTCTCGTTGGACCATCCGTCTACGCTGCCGCCCTCGATCTCAATGTTGTTTTCCCTGCAGTAATCCTCGATCAGATTGTCCGCCCGGAACCGCTCATGGCATTCCTTGCAGTCCATCAGAGGATCTGAAAAACTGCCGAGATGCCCGGACGCGACCCAGGTCTGCGGGTTCATCAGAATCGCACAGTCGACGCCGACATTGTACGGATTTGACTGAACGAATTTCTTCCACCAGGCTTTCTTGACATTGTTTTTGAGCTCGACGCCCAGGGGGCCGTAATCCCATGTGTTCGCGAGACCGCCGTAGATCTCGGAGCCGGGGAAAATAAACCCTCTCGATTTCGCCAGCGCAATGATCTTGTCCATTGTCTTTTCCATTTTTTACGTTCCTTCCTGTATCCTATTACCTTCTGTTATTTAAAAATGACGTAGGTGAGCGTGCCGGTTTCCGGCTCAAATTTCCCTGAGACATTCTCTGCGCCCCCGGTACCGGAAGACGAATCCGAAACCGATGTCCCCGAAACGGAAACCGACGCGGACGCAGCATTTTCCGCCTCCTTCTTCCAGGATGCAGTGAGACGTCCCGTCACCTCCAGGGCGGAGGTCGTATACAGAATCTTATCCGGAAGCCGCACATTCATGGGTTCCTCAAAAATCAGAACTTTCCAATCATTTGCACGCTGCCTGATTTCCTCCTGATTTTCCGCAGGATTCCCTTTTTCATCGTAAAAGGTCTGACCGGTGACGTCATACCCCGCTGTCTCCGCCTGACTGATTGTTCCGAGAAAGCACCCGGTCCGATTGAAATCCTCATATTCGCGGTAGGAACTGTACTCCATCACAATCGTCGCCCTGCCGCCGCGGACCTTGCAGGACTCAAGGCTGATACTGCCGCCGGAGGCAGAGGAAGAATCAGCGTCCCCTGTGCCCTTGATCTGTTCCTTTATATATGCGGTCAGCTCCTGTTCCGTCCCGTCATTCCCGACCGATTCCACGATCGTATGTGTGAGTTTTCCATTTTCATCGGCGGCAAGCGTCGTCACATCCGACTGATTCGACAGTCCGCACGCGGACAGAGAGCACGCAAGCACAAGTGATAACGCGAGAGCCGCGATCCGTCTGCCCCGGATATTTCTCATGGTTCACTCCCCTTTTATGATCCGTCAGTTACGGTAGATGATGTCGTCTCTTCCCGGACCGTTGGAAATCATTGTGATCGGATAACCGATCTTTTTCTCGATAAATTCAATATAATTGCGGCAGTTTTCCGGAAGATCCTCGTATTTGCGGATTCCCCGGATGTCGCACTTCCATCCCGGAAGTTTCTCGATCACCGGCTTCGCCTTCTCAAGAAGTCCCGTCGTCGGGAACTCCTCCGTGATCTCTCCGTCAATGTCATACGCTACGCAGACCGGAATTTCATCAAGATAGCCGAGAACATCGAGCACCGTGAAGGCTACATCGGTCGTTCCCTGCACGCGGCAGCCGTACCGGGACGCGACGCAGTCGTACCAGCCGACTCTTCTGGGACGTCCGGTCGTCGCGCCGTATTCTCCGCCGTCTCCGCCTCTGCGGCGAAGCTCCTCCGCCTCATCCCCGAAAATTTCGGATACGAATGCGCCCGCGCCGACCGCGCTCGAATACGCTTTGGATACGGTGACGATCGTTTTGATCTCATACGGCGGAACGCCTGCGCCGACCGCGCCGTATCCGGCGAGCGTCGGAGAGGACGTAACCATCGGATAAATACCGTGATCCGGATCCTTCATCGATCCGAGCTGCCCCTCGAGCAGAATTTCTTTTCCCTCAGCAAGCGCCTGATTCAGGAATGCGGCCGTATCGCAGACATACGGATCGATCATCTCCCGCCACTGCATCATCTCTTCGAACAGTTCGTCCGGATTGATCAGCGGTTTATGATACAGATGCTCAAGCAGTATGTTTTTCACCTCACAGACACGATGCAGCTTGTCTTTCAATGCTTCCTCATCGTAAAGCTCATTGACCTGAAAACCGATCTTTGCGTATTTGTCGGAGTAGAACGGCGCAATACCGGATTTTGTCGAGCCGAATGAATGACCGCCGAGCCGCTCCTCCTCATACTGATCAAACAGAATGTGATACGGCATGACCATCTGCGCGCGGTTCGATACCCTGATCTTCGGAGCCGGGACGTTCCGGTCCGTGATCGATTTGATTTCCTTCGCCAGAATCGGAATGTTCAGAGCCACACCGTTTCCGATCACGCTCGTCACATGGCTGTAAAAGACGCCGGATGGAAGCGTGTGCAGCGCGAACTTACCATAATTATTCACGATCGTGTGACCCGCGTTCGCTCCGCCCTGAAAACGGACGACGATATCCGCCTTCGCGGCGAGCATATCTGTGATCTTGCCCTTTCCTTCATCGCCCCAGTTTGCACCAACAACTGCCTTAACCATATTATCCTCCATAATCTTCTGGAACTGTAATCCTGTATCGCTCCGTGTGAACTCAGACGTTAATTTCCGCGTCGAATCCGATGAGGTCCTTCCGCTCATCGAGAAGCGGATGAATGACTTCCCTCAGATAACGCTCCGTCTGATAGGACGCGCAGCCGGTGTACTTCGCCGGATCCATGGATTTCTCCAGTTCCTCTTTCGTCAGGTTGAACGCCGGATCCGCCGCGATGCGCTCGAGCAGGTCGTTGTCCTTTCCTTCCTGCTTGACTGTCGCACCCGCCAGCATGGAGAGCTGACGGATTTTCTCATGAAGCTCCTGACGGTCTCCGCCGGCCTTCACCGCATCCATCATGATATTTTCGGTCGCCATGAAGGGAAGCTCCGCCATCATATGCTTCCGGATCACCTTCGGATAGACGACAAGACCGTCTACTACATTATTCACCAGATCAAGGATTCCGTCAATCGCGAGGAATCCCTCAGCGATCGAGAGCCGCTTATTCGCAGAATCATCCAGCGTGCGCTCAAACCACTGCTCGCTGGATGTGAGCGCCGGATTCAGCGAATTCACCATAACGTATCTGGAGAGGGAGGCGATCCGCTCGGAACGCATCGGATTTCTCTTGTACGCCATCGCGGACGAACCGATCTGGCTCTTTTCAAACGGCTCCTCCACTTCCTTGAGGTGCTGGAGAAGGCGGATATCATTTGAAAACTTGTGTGAACTTGCCGCGATCCCCGCGATCACGTTCATCACGCGGGTGTCGACCTTACGGGAATAGGTCTGCCCGGAAACCGGGTAGCAGCCCGGAAATCCCATCTTCTGCGCGATCAGCGGATCAATCTGATCGACCCTGCTCTGATCGCCATTAAACAGCTCCAGGAAGCTGGCCTGCGTGCCGGTCGTTCCCTTCGAACCGAGCAGACGCAGGCTTCCCTGTATGTATTCCAGATCCTGAAGATCCATCACATATTCGTTCATCCAGAGCGTCGCTCTCTTGCCGACCGTCGTCGGCTGCGCCGGTTGGAAATGCGTGAACGCCAGCGTCGGCTGATCCTTGTACTCATCCGCAAATTTCGCCAGCTTCGCGATCGCGTTGATCAGCTTCTTCCGGACCAGCTTCAGCGCCTCATTCATGATAATCAGATCCGTATTATCGCCAACGTAACAGCTCGTCGCGCCGAGATGGATGATTCCCTTTGCCTTCGGACACTGCACGCCGAACGCATAAACGTGGCTCATCACGTCGTGACGGACTTCCTTCTCCCTTGCGCGCGCCACGTCATAATTGATGTCATATACGTGCGCCTTCATCTCTTCGATCTGCTCGTCTGTGATGTCAAGACCGAGCTCCTTCTCCGTCTCAGCCAGCGCGATCCAGAGCTTTCTCCAGGTGCTGAACTTCATATCTTCCGAAAAGATATGCTGCATTTCTTTACTTGCGTACCGCTCCTGAAGCGGACTGATGTACCGATCTGTTGTCGTACTCATGAATGATAGACTCCTTTGAATGTGCGCAATCGACAATTCTTCGCGTTCAGTTTACTATAGGTTGATATCCATAATCAAGTGATGCGGACAAGATCCCACGAAAAAAAGCAGCGGAGAAGCTTTCCTGCGAAATCAAAAAAGGTCCGACACTGCGAACCTTTTTTGTCTTATCCATTCGTCTGATAGGACGCCAGGAACTGTTTCGTCCTTTCCTCCCTGGGATGATCGATCACCTGTTTTGCGTCTCCCTGTTCGACGATGACGCCGTCATCCATGAAAATAACGCGATCCGCAACATCTCTGGCAAATGTCATCTCATGTGTCACAATGATCATCGTCGTATGATTTTCCGCGAGTTCCCGGATCACGCGGAGAACCTCTCCGGTCAGCTCCGGATCAAGCGCCGAGGTCGGTTCATCGAAGCAGAGGATATCCGGATGCAGTGCGAGTGCCCGCGCGATCGCGACACGCTGCTGCTGCCCGCCCGACAGCTGTCCGGGATAATTGTTCATCCGGTCCTCCAGTCCCATCTTCACAAGCAGTTCTTCCGCCTGTTTCCGTATCTCTCCGTCACGGTTCTGCCCGCTATTTTTCGCCGCAAGACGGGGGGCGAGCATCACATTGTCGATCGCTGTGTACTGCGGAAACAAATTAAAATTCTGAAACACGAGTCCGAAGTGGAGACGTCTCTTCCGGATTTCCTCGTCCGAGAGACGCCGCGAATCGTCGCCGTCAAAGAGGATCTCATCCCGGACACGGATCATTCCTCCGTCCGGATGTTCCAGAAAATTCAGGCACCGGAGCAGTGTCGTCTTTCCGCTTCCGGATGAACCGATGATGGAGATCGCCTCACCCTCCTCAAGGGAGAAGCTGATATCCGAGAGGACCTTCGTCTTCCCGAAATTTTTCCGGATGTTATTTACTTCCAGTAATGCCATATCGACTCTCCGATCATTCAAAATAAGATAGTTTCTTCTCGATGTAATTGAACAGCAGCGTCAGAATTCCGTTAAACACCAGGTAATACACGCCGGTATAGAAAAGCGGCCAGATGATTCCGTCCGTCTTGATGAATTTCTGACTGTCCCAGATAATCTCATAAACCGCGATGACGCGCGCCAGCGATGTATCCTTTACGAGTGTAATGATCTCGTTTGACATCGGTGGAACGATCCGCTTGATGACCTGCAGAAGGACAATCTTGCGGAAGATCTCGCCGTTCTTCATGCCAAGCACCTTGCCGGCCTCATACTGACCGACCGGAACGGACTGGATGCCGCCGCGGTAAATCTCTGAGAAGTAGCATGCATAGTTGATCGAGAAGGCCACGAGAGCGGCGATAAATCGGCCGCCTGCATCGCCGCCCCAGAGCTGATGCCCGAAAATCACTCCCGGTCCGAAGAAAATAAGGATCAGCTGGAGCATAAGCGGTGTTCCCCGGATGACCCAGATAATAAATTTGACCGGCTTACGGATCACCGGAATTCTGCTCATCGATCCGAAACTGATGATCAGTCCCAGAGGAAGGGCGATCACCAGTGTCAGCGCAAACAATTTAAGAGTTGAAAGAAACCCCCCGAACAGGGCTAGCGTAACTTCAAGAAACATAACCGGTCCTTTACTGCTGGTCGATCAGCACATCGGCGAGACTGTACTGATCGGCGATCTTCTTCATCGTTCCGTCCTTATAGAATTTTGCAAACTCTTCATTGAGGTAAGTGCACAGATCCGACCCCTTCCGGCATCCGACACCGTACTCCTCCTTCGTGAGCTCCACGGTGTGGGTCAGGTTGCTGTAGCTGCTTCCCTCCCCGGTCATCGCGCTGGCCATCAGAAGATCAATGATCGCCGCGTCACTGGAGCCGCTCTTCACCTCAAGCAGCGTGTCGGACTGGGCGGTGACGGCTGTGTAATTGAGATTGTTCTCAACGGCCGCTTCTTCGCCGGCAGAACCAGACTCGACTGCGAAGGTCAGATCCTTCAGGCTGTCGACATCCTGATACTGATCCGCCTTGTCCTTCGGAACGACGACAACCTGTGCGTTGGTGCAGTAGGGATTCGTGCAGGACATGGATTTTGTGACCTCATTCGTCAGAGTCATTCCGTTCCAGACACAGTCGACACTGCCGTTGTCCAGCTCAAGGATCTTATTATCCCAGTCAATTTCTTCGAATTCGACATCAACTCCGAGATCCTCTCCGACTTTTTTCGCCAAATCCGCATCAAATCCGATCCAATTGCCACTGTCATCCTTGTAATCCATCGGCTCGAAATCGGTGATTCCGACGACAAGTTTGCCCTTTTGTTTGATCGCATCGACATCTTTGACGGTATCATCGGAAGCCGGCGCGGATGATACGGACGAAGCAGACGCTCCGCTCACAGAAGCTCCGGACACTGCGCTGCTGCCGCTCGTCGAGGATTTCGAAGTGGAAGCGGATCCGCAGGCACCGAGTGTGAGCGCCATCATAGACGCCAGTACGCAGGCAAGCATTTTCTTTTTCATAATCGTTTGTTCTCCTTCCAGGCTGCAATTCAGTGATGAGTCACTGTGCTACGCTAAAACATTAGCACAGAAATACTACCATAACCTTTCTGCATTTGCAAACCTTTGTTTTGGGAGTGCCGGCTTTTTTCAGATATAACGGCGCGTGACACGCGGGGAGATGCGGCAGACCATCTCATAGTTGAAGCTGTCGGCCGGATCCGCAACTTCCTCCACCGGAATCTCATCATCTCCGTCTTTTCCGATCAATGTGACAATGTCCTCGATCGCCACGCCCGGTATGTCCGTAACGTCGACCATCATCTGATCCATGCAGATACGTCCGAGAATCGGGGCACGCTTCCCGCGGATCAGAACACATCCCTTTGAGGAGAGCGCTCTCGGATAGCCGTCGGCGTAACCGACCGATACCGTCGCGACCCTGGTCACAGGACGTTCCGTCACAAATGTCGCGCCGTAGCCGACACCCGTTCCCATGGGAACATCCTGCAGATGGATCACATGAGCCTTCCACGCAAGAGCCGGCCGAAGGTCAAGCCGGTCTGTATGTACCTCTGCAGACGGATAGATTCCGTAAGTTACAATGCCGGAACGGACCATATCATAGCGATGATCATCCAGCTCCATAATCGCCGCACTGTTGCAGCAGTGGCGAATCGGAATCTTGACGCCCCGCTTCTCCAGAAGACTGCTGATTTGATCAAATGCGCGGATCTGCATCATCGTATAATCCTGATTATACTGATCGGCACAGGAAAAGTGCGTGAACATTCCCTCTAGATCAATATGCTCCATCCTGCTGATCTCACTGATCGCATCCGCACCCGACTCGTCCGGATGGAATCCGATCCTCGTCATTCCTGTATCGACAGCGGCATGTACGATCGCTTTTTTTCCGATCTCACCTGCCACGCGGTTCAGCTCGCGCGCCTCATCCAGATTGTAGATGGCCATCGTCACATCGTTCCGGACCGATTCCGCAAACTGGGACGGCGATGTGTAGCCAAGAACAAGCATCGGCGTCCGAACCCCCTCTTTTCGAAGCTCCACGGCTTCTTCAACCGTAGCGACCGCGTAGTAGTCCACCTCACCCTCGAGGTATTTCGCCACCTCAGTCGCTCCGTGCCCGTATGCATTCGCCTTGATAACGACCAAAAGCCGGACCCCTTCCGGAATACAGCTTTTTACCTGATCAATATTGTGGCGGATATTATTCAGCGAGATTTCCGCAAAACAGCGTAAATAATCCGACATAATTTCCTCCAGATTTTATCTTTTTGACAACCATTACTTGTTTTCAGGCTGGCGGATCGCCGAGTAGATGTTCTTCACGGTCTTGAGAACCACATGCGTTCTCGTATCCTTGACCCCGTCGAGACTCATGATCTGACGGTGGATCTGCTCGAGCTCATCCGCAGAAGAACAGGATATCTTCAGGAGAAGGTCAAAATCCCCCGTCTGATAATAGCACGAGACGATGCATTCCATCTGCTGCATCATCCCCGCAAACTCCTCATAGTACCGCGGATTTTCGAGACTTACTTCCATCAGCGCGGTGAGTGCGTTTCCGGTATGTGCATCATCCACGATGATCGTATACTCCCGGATCACTCCGCCTTCCTCCAGCTTTCTGATCCGCTCGATGACTGCGGACACCGACAGATGGATTTTCTTGCTGATACTCGAGGCCGTTTCCCTCGCATTCGCCTGAAGCAGTTTTAAAATTTTATAATCAACCCGATCCATATTGTTTTCTCCCATTGGGCATATTGCTGTTAATTTTTGCCCGCAAGTACAAGTATAGCAATATTTTTACGGTTGGCAACCCAAATATTCCCCGAATCCCGGATGGATCACCGTTTTTTCGCATAGTTTCTTGTCGTCAGAAACTGGATCATAATGCCGGTGATCACGAGCAAGGCGCAAAGAAACGGTCCGTATGACGTATGATCACGGAGGATCGGAACCAGTTTGGCGAGACTGTGGGCGGCCCGGATTCCTCCGGAGATCGCTGTGATCAGGATGACAACCTGCCGGTTGAACTTCACCGACAAAATCCCGGCGAATAAAAAGACCAAAGCCACGACGACCGCTTCGACGATCTGCCATGTACTCTGCTTGGGAAACGGTATGAGCGTCGCTGCAGATCCCGCGATCAGTCCGCAGAACACGAACACACCGGCCAGATACAGCCGGAACGCGAGAAAACCGAGCAGTGCCGCGGCGGCAACGCCGATTAGGACCGGGATAAATACCGGTGTGTTTTTTAAGTTCACATAAGATATCCCGAAGCCGGCGGCAAATCCGATCAGTCCTCCGGCAAGACTAATCCAGAAACGGAGCATCCGATATCCGGCATAGCACTGCAGCAAAGCGACAGCCACGGTGATAACCGTAAAAATAAGCGAAAGCTTGTCGATCACCGCCCGCGCGCTGTCGATCATTGTCAGTAAATCCATTGTCACAACCCCGTGTTTCTATGGTATGCCCGCACCTCATCGACCAGGAACTGCTCGGGATCAGCCGGCTGCTCCGGGCGGGGAAGCTCACGCGCTTTTTTTTCGATTTCCCGCGTCACGCTCCCGTCGATTCCGGCAGCGAGAGCTGCCTTCGCAAGTCCGTCACTTCCATCCCGCAGCAGCACAGCGAAAAGCCATGCATCCCTCGCCTCACCGGTCTTCAGCAGCCGGAAGCTCTTCTCCATACACGAAACGAGCTCCTCCATCTGGAAGAGGCGGGCATGCGCGCATCCGATGTTATGCCACAGAATCCCGGCAAGGGAATCTCCGGATTCTTCATTCCTCTCTGCTTCTTCAATCGCAGCACGGTACGTATCGATCGCGCGAAGATACCGGCCATATCCGAAAAGACAGTCTCCGCACTCTTTCATCCGCACCGGAGAAGGCTTATCCTCCTCTTTCTTTAATTCCTCATCGACTCTCCGGATTGTTTTTTCATCCGGATAGTGAACCTCCCGGAATACCGGCATCACAAAATCCCGGACGGAAAAATTTCTCTGAAGAACCATCGACAGATTGACCGACAGTCTTCTCATATGAAGCTCATCTTTCAGCCAGTGGACGAGGTCTTCATTCAGAATCGTCCCGTCGAGAAGCGGAATGTTCCGCTCCATAAAATAAAGAAGTTCTTCAACCGAATACACGTTGAGGCCGATGCTCTCGATTAAATAGGGATGTTCCGCTCTTCTCACCTGGCAAAGCATACATTCACTCATTTGATCTCCCCCAGTTCTTCCTTCCAGGTTTTCCCGCTTGAAGGAAACAATTCGCCGAATCCGAGATCCGTGACTTCTGCCGTACAGACATTTTTCCCGGTGAATTCCATGTGCAGATGAAGCCGTGTCGTTCGTTCCGGGCGTTCCGGCATCCCGTCCAGTTTCATAACCACGCTGTGACGTCCTCCGGTTTCGACCCCACTCACCAGAAAATTCAGTTCATCGTCCGATCCGAGCAGAAATTCACAGTCGCACACCGTGTTATACCAATGTGACCCGCCCGTGATCAGCGGATAATAGGACAGCTTTCCTCCAACCACCATCTCCATCCCGATGTTGTACGGGACAATTGAGTCAGAAAGACATTTCATCCCGGTCAGCCTCTTCTCATCAAACCGCTCCCTCGCAGCGTTGCAGGCACCCTTCACGAAGATCGAATCCTCGGTGAACACACGCCGTCCCCTTGCGCAGAGAATCCGTTTGGACTCATCCGCCCAGGCTTCATCGAAGCCGTCCCCTGTGATAAATACACTGGAGCAGATTTCATCGCCGATACATTTACGGACATATTCCGCGAACACGTGATCTTTCTTCTCCGGATCCTGCGGAAGTGCACATGTATCCGCGCTTCCGACACGAACCAGAAGCGAATTGCGCGCCGCGCCCGGTGCAAAGCGATAGTACCGCACCCGGTTATCCTCGAAGGAAAACAGCGCGGTACCCCGGTTCCAGAGTTCCTGCTTCTGATAAGTCATATAGAAGTAATAATCTTCACAGTAATCCTGGACGTACGTCTTCGAGCGCGGGATTTCAAGGAGTTCGAATGCTTTGCGTATCATACGCAGCATCTTCGCATCGACATCAGGAAACGTTACGACCATCCCGACGATTTCGCGCTGTATGTCACCGATACCGAACGTCCGGAAGACTTCCCGAAACAGATCCGCGACCGTGCCTGCCGCCTCATCATCTCCGCTCTCCTTCTCAAACAGTTCGGTCAGTGTGACATGATAATTACCGATTTTCATCGGAAGCGCCGCCGACTGTTTCGTCGTTTTGTCGTAATAGCAGATCTCCGGGCGGCTTCCGGCGAGGTCCGCCCCGATGATCAGTCTGTGCTTTGTCATAACTGCCTCCATTTACATCAGTGTGAAAAATGCGGCGGCATATTCGTCCCGTGCGAGATAACACTCCGTCGTCTTCTCCGCGTCCTGATTCTTTCCCTCGCTTCTCTCTTTGATCATGCGGTTCAGAAGTTTGTAACGGCTTTCCCCTCTGGTGTCCATTTCCGTGACACGGATCGAGTTCTCCTCCAGCTTCCGCTCGTTCTTTCCCTCTGTCTCTGTCAGATACCAGAAAACTGTCTCCCCGTAAAACAGCAGAAGCTCCTTCACGTAGATGCCGTGGTAAACATCCTTCATCGGCTCAGACCGCCAGTCGTCACCTCCGTGACTTCCCTGCTGCACCCGGTAATGAATCGTCACCCGCCTTCCCGGCGGCAGACGTTTTTCGATAAACGCCTTATCCTCGATCTGGTATTTTTCGATCAGACTGTGCGGCAAATTCCTGAAAAATCCGAACCGGATATTCTCCGAATCGAGATCCGCCAGCAATTTTGAAGCTTTCTTCATCTGATCGCCGGACAGAGCGGTTTTCCCGGAATAGTATTCGAGCAGACAGATCTTCATTCCGGTCGAAAACGTACATCCTCCGTCGTACAGACGTTCCATAACCAGCAGCAGATTCTCCGGCAGCTCGTATTCCTCCATCAGTTTCGCCTTTGCAAGGAACGCAAGAAACGCGCCGGCTACCGCCCTGTTTCCCTGCTCCTTGAGATAATCGCAGAGAATGCCATCCGGATTTTCCGGAAACGCATGAGCGAACACAGCCTGCTTCATGATCTTCTCCTCAAGCCGGAATGTATCAAGCTGAAATCCTTTCAATTTTTCCCAGAGTTCACAGAGCTCCTTCACCGGTCCGTCGTAATAATTCCGAAGATAACAGAGCATATCGTCATTGTATTTGCCCTCGTGACAGACGTACGCAGTCATATAAAGCAGTTCCTCGTCGTAGGCGGCGTCCCGCCTGAGGATCATGCGACTTGCCAGCTGCAGCAGCAGGCCCGCCGCGATGTTCTCATACCCGTACTCAGACAGGATCCGAAAGGCTTCCTCATAGCGCCCCTCTTCCACCAGAAGCGCAACGGTTCCCGCCTTGTCGGCCTCCGCGTAGACATCGGGACTCATCGACTGTACAAACTCGACCCGCGAAAAATCATCCGGTCTCGACAGATAGTATTCCAAAAGATTCCTGCGTATCATCCTCCGGTACGATTCCGTGAACTCCCCGACCGATTCCGCAAGACGGTACATCCCGACATTGGAAGAATCGATCTTCATCTGATGGGAATGCTCTCCGCAGGCAGCGAGAAGAAGCCCCGCATTTTTTACATTCTGCTCCGTACAAAAGCGGATCGATTCCCGCGCGTCGAGCAGCGGCGTGACCTCATAATCAACAGCCGTACAGATCCGTCTTCTCCGCATATCCTCGAAGATCACACAGGATTCCTCTGAATAAAAATTGATATAAGCCGTACCATCCAGGATGGCATAGCTCTCCTCCTTCTCAATCCCGCCGCTGCACACAATTACCCGCCGGAATCCGGGTGCCTGCACCTTCAGTCTGCACTGAAACAACACACGTGCGAGCAGCGCGGCACTCCGGCCGTCCTGCGGATGCAGAAAGAAAGTGCGGTAAAGAACCGCGAGATTTTCACTGTTCTTCCCGGCTTCCAGCATTTCGACCGCAAACGAGCGCATCTTCATCCGGTAGAGTTCACAGATATCCGGAGCGTCGTCCCGGTGCAGAAGGATACTCGCGTACAGGAGTGCTTTCCGACCCGCACCGAGCGTGTCGTTCGCCGAAAAATACATGAGCACCTGCATAGGAAAGATCTGCGTGGCATCATCTCCGGCCGTCTCCATGAAATATTCATAGACCTGCGTGATGCGGAGATTATGCCCGATCGCGAGGCGATACCACCGGTTGTACTCTCGCCGGATCGGCTGTCCCCTGACGATCAGACGGCAGACCGCGTCGAGGAGATCCTCTGTCTTGTACTGATCGTAACACTCCGACAGAAGCAGATACGCGCTTCTTGAGAACCCTTTCAGATTATGGGAAAGGAAGGCCAGACGCGCTGCGAGCTCTTCCGTCATCATGTCCCGCCGCTTTGCATATCGGAGCACGCAGAGTTCAAATGCGGACAACTTTCGGAAAATCGCGCTGTTTTTCTTCATCAGGCTCAGAGCGTCATGGTACAGGAACGGACTGCAGCATCCGGCGCGAAAGCATTCATCCAGAAGCTCGAAACGGTGTTCTGCCGACGGATCGCTTTTTGTCTCCTGAAGATAAAGCTCCAGCAGAAGGCAGCTGTCCGGATGTTTTTCCCGCGCCGCAGCGATTTCCGGAAGAATCTCCCGCTGTTCATCCGGGAGCAGCGTCGTCGCCTTTGCCAGATAGAGGTACATGCAGCGTTCCTCATCCCGCTTCACCGTGACCGTTCCGTCCTTGATCGGCCACAGAAATTCCATCGCATGGGCCACATCGTTGTTTTTCCAGGCGAGAAAGGCCTCAAACAGCAAATACTCCGCCGACCTTGTGTCCGAGAGGCGCAACTCGCGAAGATACGTACCGGAAAGATCCTGCCATGCCGTCTCATCGATCCGCCCTTCCATACGGTCCAGAAAACAACGGTACAGCCGGACCCTCTGCTGCTCCTCAAAGAGATCCGGAACGAGTGATGCTTCGGTCTTTGCGGAAGCCGTCACTGCGATCTCAATCATTGTGTGGGCGCCGCTGATGCGGATCACACCACGCCGGATGCCCGATCCGAGAAGGGTAGGATCAATTCGGAAATCAAGTGCAAAAACACGGCCGACAAAATCCTCGGTGAGAATCCGCTTCTTTGAAAGGAGGAGGAAGCTGCCCTCTGCTCTCACGTCAAGCTGCTCATATCCCCATGTGTTCTTATACAGATAGATCGTGTCCTGCACCTGTTTACTGACGCCAAAAAACGCTTTTTCCGTCTGATCCGCGGTAAACGTGAGCATCTCCTTGCGGCCAGTCGCGACAAGAAACTCTTCCATGCGCTGATACGTCACAGGCCCCGTGGTCATCCCGCGGTACAATGTCCGGAAGCGCGCGTCATTTCCCCTGAGCAGTTCTTCAAAGGAAGGATCGGTGAAGATCCGGAATCCGTTCCGCAGACTTTTCTGGCAGTGCGCAGCGAACGCATCCAGATTTTCCACCTCCGGCACATTTTTCTCCGTATTCAAAGCGATGCTCACCCGGACCGGAATTTTCATCTCACCGGCGCTGCTGATCAAAATCAGATTGCCCTCGATCTTCGATCCGAAAGGAAGTCCCTTCGTGTCAATCCCGTAGACCAGCCTGCAGTTCTCACCCCGAAAAGAATTCGCAGCAAGCATAATCCGCCGGTTATCTGATGTCACGACGCCCTGGATTTTTTTCCCGTCTTCCATCCGGATTTCGATCGATCCCTGGCGCTGCTCACCGGGCTGGAGTTTCATCTCGATCGATTTTTCCGTACAGATCACGCCCGGAATCGGACTGTACTCATTCTGCATTGTACTTTCCATTCACATACCGCCTTGTCTTGACTGAATATCTGTCACGATTTATCATAATAACCGATAAATTGCGCCAAAATTTTGCAATATTACATTCAGATTTATTATACATCAGCATCAGGGGGTTCGCAATTAAAGAGGGAGGAAGCCATGCTCAATCATAAAGACCATTTTCACGGCAGTGATCTTGAAAAGATCGAAGAAATCTACCATATAAAAAAAGAAGACATCACAAGTTTTTCGGCGAACATCAACCCGCTCGGAATATCGGAAACGCTGAAAAACTCGCTTGCCCGTCATCTGGATGTGATCCAGACGTATCCGGATCGCGAGTACCGGGAACTTCGATCCTGCATCGCATCCTACTGCGGCGCATCGCCCGAGCAGATTATCGTCGGAAACGGATCGACGGAACTCATCTCTCTTGTAATCTCCGCGATCCATCCGAAAAAAGCGCTGATTCTCGGACCTTCCTACTCCGAATACGAGCGTGAGATCACGATGAACGGTGGACACACCCTGTACTATCCGCTGAAGGAATCCGAAAATTTCCGGATGGATGTGGAAGATTTCTGCGCTCATCTGACCGATGATCTTGATATGATCGTCCTGTGCAACCCGAACAATCCGACCTCAACCGCGGTAAACGAGGATGATATGCGCCGCATCCTGGACGCCGGCCTTCAGCACGGCATCTTCGTGATGATCGACGAGACGTACGTCGAGTTCACCGACGCGGCGGACCGGATCTCTTCCGTTCCGCTGGCCGGCTACTACACAAATCTCGCTGTTCTCCGCGGAACTTCAAAATTTTTCGCGGCGCCGGGACTCCGTCTCGGCTATGCCGTCACCGGAAGCCGCGACCTGCGGCGCCATATCAGCGAACGTCAGGATCCCTGGACCATCAGTTCCCTCGCGGAAATCGCCGGAAGGCTGATGTTCCGGGACCGGGAGTACATCAGGAAAACACACGATCTGATCGCCTCGGAGCGCAGCCGTCTATACGGGAAACTCTCCTCCTGGGATACCGTCGCCGTATATGAGCCGAAGGCAAATTTCATGCTCGTAAAGATTCTCAAGGAAGACGTCAACGCCGATCTGCTGTTCGATCACTGCATCCGGAAGGGACTGATGATCAGAAACTGCTCGACCTTCCCGTTCCTGACGAACCGGTTTTTCCGGTTCTGCTTCATGAAGCCGGAAGACAACGATAAACTCATCCGTACGATCACAGAGATTCTTCCTCCGCAGATCGGATGATCCCCGCAAAAACCGCGGGGCCGCTTTTCCTGTCAATTTCCGAAATCGAACAGCGAGATCTGATTCGTCTCCGGCAGATCCTTCAGAATCCCGAGACGGTCGAGTGTGTCGGACACGGTTTTCCCGACCTTCGCGCGTTTCCGGAAATCATCCTTGGACAGGAAAGCGCCGCCCCGCGCTGCGAGGACGATGCTGTCCGCCGCTTTTTCTCCCAGACCCTCGATCGAATCAAGGGAGGGCATCAGTTTCCCGTCGACGATCTGGAAGCGGTGCGCTTTCGCAGCGTAAAGGTCGATCGGCGTGAATGCGTAACCCCTGGCGTACATTTCCTGCACAATCCGCATATCCTTGTACATATCCTGCTCCTGGTTCGTCGCACTGTCCTTGTGGGCGAGATAATCCGCCATATACTCTTCCAGGCGTTCTCTTCCCATGCACATCTTCTCATACGAAAACGCCGACGCGCGGATCGAGAAATACGCAGCATAGTAGGCGAGCGGATAATAAATCTTGTACCACGCGATGCGGTAGGCCATCATAACATACGCCACCGCGTGCGCCTTCGGGAACATATATTTAATCTTTTCACAGGATTCGATATACCAGTCCGGCACACCGTGATCCCTCATGTCTTTCGTCCACTGCGGCCATTCCTTCACCTTGCCTCCCGCCACTTTTCCTTTCCGGACACGCTCCATGATCGTGAAGGACTCCTCACTCTCCAGCCCCTTTTCGATCAGATAGGTCATGATATCGTCCCGCGTACAGATCGCCGTGGAAATCGTGGCTTTTCCCTCCTCGATCAGTGTCTGTGCGTTGCCGAGCCAGACGTCGGTTCCGTGGGACAGACCCGAGATCCGGATCAGATCCGAAAAGCATTCCGGTTTCGTGTCGAGCAGCATCTGAATAACAAAGTCCGTTCCAAACTCCGGAACGCCCAGACATCCCAGCTTCGTGCCGCCGATATCCTCCGGCGTGATTCCCAGCGCTTCCGTGCTCTTGAACAGGCTCATGACCTTCGGCTCATCGAGCGGAACCGCCGTGGCGTCCGTACCGGTCAGATCCTCCAGCATCCGGATCATCGTCGGATCATCGTGTCCGAGAATGTCCAGCTTCAGCAGGTTGGAATCAATCGAGTGATAATCAAAGTGCGTCGTCACAATGTCGGTGTTCATGTCATCCGCCGGATGCTGCACCGGCGTGAAGGAGTTGATGTCCTCGCCGAAGGGCAGGACGATGATGCCCCCGGGATGCTGTCCCGTCGTCCTGCGGATGCCGACACACCCCTGAACGATCCGGTCGATCTCACAGGTCCGCTTGTGGACGCCCCGCTCCTCATAGTAATTCTTTACGTAGCCGAAGGCCGTCTTGTCGGCGAGCGTGCCGATCGTTCCCGCGCGGAACGTCTGACCTGCGCCGAAAATCACCTCCGTATACTTGTGAGCCTTACTCTGATACTCGCCCGAAAAGTTCAGATCGATATCCGGCTCCTTGTTTCCCTTGAACCCCAGGAACGTCTCGAAGGGGATATTAAATCCCATTTTCGTCAGCTTCTTCCCGCAGTTCGGACAGTACGCGTCGGGCATATCGCATCCGGCCTTTCCCATGGCCTTGTACTTCTGTACCTGTTCGGAATCAAAATCGACGTACTTGCATTCATCACACAGATAATGGGGAGGAAGCGGATTTACCTCCGTGATGCCGGCCATCGTCGCGACAAAGGATGAGCCGACCGATCCTCTTGATCCGACAAGGTATCCGTCCTCATTCGATTTCCACACGAGCTTCTGGGCGATGATATACATGACCGCATACCCGTTTGAAATGATCGAGGTCAGCTCGCGCTCGAGTCTTGCCTGCACAATTTCCGGGAGATCCTCGCCGTATATTTCATGCGCCCTGCGGTAGCAGATCTCGCGGAGCGTCTTGTCCGAATCCTGAATGACCGGCGGGAACTTTCCCGCGCGGATCGGCGAGATTTTATCGATTTGATCCGCGATCGCCCGGGGATTGTCGATGACGACCTCATGGGCCTTTTCGCTCCCGAGATAAGAAAACTCCTTCAGCATCTCCTCCGTCGTGTGCAGGTAGAGCGGCGCCTGATCATCCGCGCCCCGGAATTTTTTCCCGGACATGATGATCCGCCGGTAGATCTCATCCTCCGGATCGATGAAGTGCACGTCACACGTCGCGACGACCTTTTTGTGAAACTGTTCGCCAAGCCGGACGATGCGGCGGTTCAGATCGCGCAGATCCTCTTCATTCTTCACCGAATCCTGCTTTTCGTCGTCGATCAGGAATGCGTTATTTCCGATCGGCTGAATCTCCAGATAATCGTAAAAATCGACGATTCTGGCGATCTCCCGGTCATCCGCCCCCCGCAGCAGCGCGTCAAAAAGTTCTCCCTGCACGCAGGCGCTTCCCAAAAGCAGACCTTCCCTGTGTTTCATCACGACACTCTTCGGAAGACGCGCCCTCATCTTATGAACATAATGAAGGTGCGACTCCGACACGAGACGGTAAAGATTGACCCGCCCGGTCTCTCCCGTCGCAAGAATGATCGCGTGATGGCTCGGAAGTTTCCGCTTCGCCTCCTCATCCATCGCGCCGAATTCATTCAGCGCGTCAAGATCAAACACGTCCCGCTCCGCAAGCATCTCCACAAACCTGACGAAAATATCCGCCGTGCAGGCCGCGTCATCTACCGCCCTGTGATGATGCCCGAGCGGAACCCCGGCCGCCTTCGCGACCCGGTCCAGTTTAAACGACGCAAGTCCCGGCAGCAGAACCCGCGCCATCGCCACCGTATCGACGACGGTGAAGTCCTTTTCGATGTGCTGACGTCCGCACTCACGCCGGATGAAACCGATATCAAACTCCGCGTTATGCGCGACCATCACGGCATCGCCGCAAAACTCCAGAAACTCCGGGAGAATCGTCTCGATATCCGGAGCGTCCTCGACATCGTGATCCGTGATGCTTGTGAGCTGCTCGATCCGCATCGGAATCGGCGTCTTCGGATTCACAAAAGTTGAAAACCGGTCCGTGATCTTTCCGCCCTCCACCTTCACCGCTCCGATTTCGATGATTTTGCACGTCAGGTTTGAGAGTCCTGTCGTCTCGAGATCAAATACGACATAGGTGTCGGAAAGTTTCTGACCTTTGCTGTTCTCTGCGATTCCCTTCAGATCATCGACGAGATACGCCTCCATCCCGTAGATCACCTTGAAGGGTGCGGAGACATTTTTCAGCTCCTCCTTTGAGGCATCGGGATGATTCTTCTCATACTGCTTCCGGTACGCGCCGTCTATGTCCTCCATCGCATGATTCGCGTCCGGAAATGCCTGGACGACGCCGTGATCGGTGATCGCGATCGCGGGATGTCCCCATGCGTACGCCCGTTTTACAAGAACACCGGCATCCGTGATCCCGTCCATATCGCTCATCTTCGTGTGGCAGTGCAACTCGACCCGCTTCTCCGGATAATTGTCGAAGCGTTTCAGACGGAAATCCGCGGATCTCCGGATCCCTGTAACCGAAAGGATCGCGAGTTCATGCTCAAAGGAATCAACGACCGCCTTGCCCTGAACGCGGATAAATGTACCCTTTTTCAGTCTTGCTTCCATCTGAGGAATCTCATCCTGCGCGACGAAGCATTTGACGCGGATCGTATCCGTATCATCCGTGACCGTGAGGATCACAAGTCCGCGGTCATTCCGAAGCGGACGGCTCTCCTGTGCGATGATCTGTCCGCGGATGATGACCGTTCCGGAAAATTCATCGAGATCCGCGATGGGGATGCTGTCGCCCTCGATATTCCTGCCGAACAGCTGGTCCGGATCCTTCGGATCCGTCTGGACAAAGCTTCTCCCCCGCTTCTGGCCGTCCGGATTTGCTTTTTCCCCTGATCCGGCTATCCTCTTTTCACCGGAAACCTTATGATCCGGACCGGATGACGGCACAGATCCCGGATCGGATGTCGGGACATCTCCCTCCCGTGCCGGTCTCCTGCCGAGGGGAGTGCGCGCGACGACATGATTTGCAGCCGCGCGCATCAGATGATCGCTCTTTTTCCGACGTTCCGACCGATGCGCCTCGTGATAGCAGATCTCGATCCCGACGCGCATGCCGCACCTTTCATTGATGATCTGCTCGACCGCCCGGTAGAGATCCTCCTCCCCGCTGCGGGCCACCGCCGAATCCTCGATGGAAATCACCATTTCCCGGTCCGACGGGTATGAGAGCTCCGCAGTATGAAAAAGGTACGCCAGTATGTGACTGTGGTGGGACAGTTCCAGCTCGATACTGTCCCGGTACAGCTCCATCAGTGACTCCGGCGTATACAGACTCGAGAGATGGAAATGCTCGATCACCGTCACCTCGATCGGAACTTCCGCAAAGAGCTGCTCCCGGATTGCCTCTTCCAGCTCATAAATATACTGCTTCCCGATACAGGATTCTCCGGATATATAAATGCGGAGATGATCCTTTCTGCGATTGAGGGTGACGCGGTCCACACACACGCCCGATAGAATCCCCTCAAGGCGTTTTCCCGGGACAAAAGCCGGGAATACATCCGCAAAAGATCTTGCCGTCATTTCCATAGATACCACCATCTCCGCAATCCGCACATGATTTATACGAGTTTATCCAGTTCCTCCCGGAGGGCGGAGAGAAGCTCCGGCTCGGGAACCTTCCGGATGATTCTTCCCTTCCGGATCAGCAGGCCGACCCCGTCGCCGCCCGCGATACCCAGATCCGCCTCTCCCGCTTCTCCCGGTCCGTTCACGACACATCCCATAACCGCGATCTTCAGTCCGTCCAGCGGAAGCGTCTGCACCATCTCCTCGACGCTGTTCGCGAGGGAAACGAGATCGATCTTTGTCCGGCCGCAGGTCGGACAGGAGACGACTTCGACGCCTCCCTTTCTGAGTCCCAGAGTCTTCAGAATCCGTTTCGCCGAGCGGACCTCCTCAAGAGGCGCGCCGGTCAGTGAGACCCGGATCGTATCTCCGATTCCCTGATAGAGGATAATGCCCAGGCCGACCGCAGATTTGATATTTCCGGAATACAGCGTCCCCGCCTCTGTGATGCCCACATGGAGCGGATGGTCCGTCCGGTCCGCGATCAGCTCATGAGCCCGCGCGCACGTCAGAACGTCCGATGATTTGATGCTGATCACGAGGTTGCCGTATCCCATATCCTCGATCACCGCAGCCTCATGAAGAGCACTTTCTACAAGAGCCTCCGCCGTGACGCCCCCGTATTTTTCCAGAAGACTTTTCTCCAGCGACCCGCTGTTTACGCCGACGCGGATCGGGATATTCCGGTCCTTCGCCTCACGGACGACGGCGCGCACACGATCCTCGGTACCGATGTTCCCCGGGTTGATGCGGATCTTGTCCGCTCCGTTTTCCATCGCCGCGATCGCAAGGCGGTAATCAAAATGGATGTCGGCGACGATCGGAATGCGGATCCGTTCCTTGATCATGCCAAGGGACTTTGCGGCTTCCATCGTCGGAACCGCACACCGGATGATGTCGCACCCCGCGTTCTCAAGTTCCATGATCTGCATCACGGTCGCATCCACATCTTCCGTCTTCGTATTCGTCATCGACTGAATCAGAATCGGGTTTCCGCCCCCGATCACCTTCCCGCCGATCGCTACCTCTTTCGTCATTCTTCTTGCGTGCATAAAACTTCCCCCCGCGAGGACCGTCCCGTCAGATGCGCCGGTACGTCCGGAATGTATACGTCAGTTCAAAGTACGTCTGTTCCTCACTCTCATCCGCAAGCACCCACTGCGGATCCCGGTCGAGATCCGGAAAGTACGTATCCGCCTCATAAGCATAATTGATTTTTGTAACATAGACCGTATCGCACTGCGGGAGAAGGAGACGGTAGATCTGCTCGCCTCCGATGACAAAACACTCCCGGTCACGGTATTTTTCCAGAATCTTTGCGAGTTCATCTATATTATGCGCCGTCTCCGCACCCGGCACTTCGAGTTCCGCATTTCGCGTGAGAATAAGATTGGTCCGGTTTTTGAGCGGCCGGCCCATCGGCATACTCTCGAGCGTCTTTCGTCCCATAACCACGATATTGCCCGATGTCATCTCCCGGAAAAAACGCATATCCGCGGGGATACTCACGAGAAGCTTCCCTTTATTCCCGATCGCCCAGTTTCTGTCCGCGGCTAATATTGCCTTCATCTCTGTCCCTGTCTCCTTCCATCGTCCGTTTTCTTCCGTCACACTGCCACCGGGATATCCGGGATCTGCGGCCCTGTCACGTAATCCTCAACGATCAGATCGTCCGTCGTGAAATCGTAAAAATTCCGGATCTCCGGATTCAGACGCACCTTCGGCGCGTCATGCGTCTCTCTCCCGATCAGTTCCTCGATGAGAGAGACATGCCGGTCATAAATATGCGCGTCCGCGATCATATGAACCAGCTCGCCCGGAATCATATCGTTCACCTGTGCAAACATCATCAGCAGAATCGCATACTGGCAGACGTTCCAGTTGTTCGCGGTCAGCACATCCTGGGAGCGCTGATTCAGCACCGCGTTCAGGATCAGCCTGTCACATCCCTTCTTCTGGGTGACGTTGAAGGTCATCGAGTACGCACAGGGATACAGTGCCATCTCATGCAGATCCTGATGTACGTACATATTCGTCATGATCCGGCGGCTGTACGGATTGTTCTTCAAATCATAGAGCACCCGGTCCACCTGGTCCATATCGCCTTCTTTGTAATGATGCTTCACGCCCAGCTGATAGCCGTATGCTTTTCCGATGGAGCCGTTCTCATCCGCCCAGGCGTCCCAGATATGGGTCTTCAGGTCGTGTACATTATTCGACTTTTTCTGCCAGATCCAGAGAACTTCATCCATGCAGCTTTTGAGAGCGGTCCGGCGAAGCGTGATCGCCGGGAACTCCTTCGACAGGTCGTACCGGTTCACGACGCCGAATTTCTTAATCGTATAGGCCGGTGTCCCGTCCTCCCAGTGCGGGCGGACCTTCTCACCTCTCGTGTCGCATCCGTTGTCAATAATATCTCTGCACATATTGATAAATACGCGGTCTGCATAACTCATATCGATTCTCCCCTGTTGATCATCCGAAACGCAGAGTCTCCTGCGCCCCGCTGTTTGGAAGCTATTATAAGAGATCCTGTGAGGAAAAGCAAACCGCATACTTTTTCCGAAAAAACAATTGTCCTGCAGGCTGAAATTGTTTATGATGAAGGAAGTACCCGTAAGAACGGCAGAAGTAACAGCAATTCAGATATTCTGGAGGAGAAAACATTGAAAAAATTTCTGGAAGAATTCAAGGCCTTTGTTTCCCGCGGCAACGTGATGGATCTTGCAGTCGGCATGATCATCGGCTCTGCGTTCACGGCGATCGTCTCTTCGCTCGTCGATGACGTTCTGATGCCGGTCATTTCTCTTTTTACCGGCGGCATCGATTTCAACGAATGGGGCTTCAAACTGGCCGGAGGCGGCATGGTCCGGCTCGGGTCGTTCCTGGCGGCCGTGATCAACTTCATCATCGTCGCATTTGTGATTTTCCTTATGGTGAAAGCGATCAACCGCCTTCACGATCTCGCTGCAGGTCCGAAGAAAGAGGCCGCGCCGACCACGAAAATCTGCCCGTACTGCAAATCCGAGATTGACATCGACGCGACGCGCTGCCCGCACTGCACCTCGGTTCTTGAGGATGATGTGAAAAACGCCTGATCCGTTTCCGGATCATTTCTCTGCGTCATCGGGCTCCAAAAAACGGCTGAAAGCTCCGGTGGATTCGTCCCCGGACTTTCAGCCGTTTTTGTCTGCATTCTTCTATCCCATTTTTCTGCACCGTCAGGAGGCGAAAAACTGATCGACGCCGTTGGCGATACCCTCCGCGAGCTTCTGCTGATAGTCATCCGCCGCGAGTTTCTTCTCCTCCTCCGGATTCGACAGGTATCCGACCTCCACGATCGTAGCCGGGACTTTACACCAGTTGATCCCGCTCATCGTATCCGTCTCCCAGACGGACTGTTTTCTGCACTGCGCCGACGCCGCAAGATTGTCCAGCACATCTTCCGCGAGCGCATGGCTCTTTGCGTAAAGATTCCCGTTGTATGGATTGGACGACGTCTGACAGATCGTCATGGCGCCGCTCACGCCGGAATTCTCCGATCCGTTGGCGTGGATACGAATAAAAGCGGCCGCGTTCGCATCATTCGCGATCCCGGCCCGTTCAGAATTGCTGATATTCACATCGTTTGACGTGCGGGTCATCACAACATCGTAGCCGCGCTCCGTCAATATAGTCTGAAGCTTCAGTCCGATCTGAAGATTCAGATCGTATTCTGTAAGTCCGGTCGTCTTTCCCGTCGCCCCTCCGGTCACCTTCGCCTTCATCTCCGAAGATCCCGGTCCGACCGGCTCCTGGCTCTGATCCGCCTTTGCCTGATGACCCGGGTCGATGACAACAGTCTTTCCGCCCCCGGACGCGGCCGCCGTCTCCGACGACCCGTCCGTCTTTGTAACCAGATCTTTCCGGATGTAATAGATCGCTCCGTCGAGCCGGATCTGATACCATCCGTCTTCCTCGCCTTTCACCTCAACCTCGGTATTCTCCGGAAGGCTCTTGTAAATCTCACTGTCCGTCGACGGCGCCGTCCGCACCCGGACCTCGGTATTCGTCTTGTATACTGCATCTTTGTTCTCGTCCGCAGACGCGGACACGGGTTCCGGAACGAGTACGTCCCGGCTGCTTCCGCTGACTGACGAGACGCCTTCCTGCGCAGCGACACGTTCCGAACCGGAGGAATCCGAACGGACCGCCTCTTCCTGCGAGTCCTGCGTCGCCGCCTCTCCCGCACTCGACGACACAAGGTTTCTGCTGCTCTCCGGACCGAACGCACAGGCCGGAAGGATAAACATGAGGGCCAGTGCGATCGCGGCGACAGCGCCGGCCTTTCTTCTTTTATTCTGCATCGGTATCACCATCCATTTCTTTGTTTTTTAATTTCGTAAGCAGAGCAAGAAGACCGCCGGCAAAAACCGCCACATCTCCCAGATTGAAAAAGATTTTCTGAAGGGGCCTGATTTTCGTCGGAACATGAAGATAGTCCGTCACATACCCCTGGTGAAACCGGTCGTACCAGTTCGACAGGGCACCGCCGAGCAGGATCGCATATCCGGCCTTCCCGGCACCTTTCTTTCTGCCGGACAACGCCCCCGCAAGGGTCACCGCCAGCGCCGCGAAGGTCATCCGCTCCGCCAGTTCCGGCCATTTCTTCAGCAGCCCCATCGCCAGCCCCCGGTTATGTACCTTCCGGATCTTCAGCCGGCCGTCAAACAGCTCCTTTTCCTCACCGTCGCCGACGTTTGCTTCCACATACTTCTTTGCCATCAGATCGAAAAGAAAAATAAGAACAGCGATCAGCACAAAAATCATACCGTTTCCTCCTGTACTCCGATCATCTGGGATTTCAGAAGAATCCCCGGTCCTCCTCTGTGTTCGATGTAATCCTTCGTGATTACAACTTCGCCGATGTTCTTGTCCTTCGGGACCTCGTACATGATGTCCAGCATAAACTCTTCGATGATCGCACGCAGGGCCCTCGCGCCCGTATCGCGCTCCATCGCCGTTCTCGCGATCGAGTGCAGCGCATCTTCTTCAAATACAAGCCTGACGCCGTCCAGTTCAAGCAGCCGCTCATACTGCTTCAGAATCGCATTTCTCGGTTCCTTCAGGATCGATACAAGCATCTCCTCCGTCAGCTTCTGAAGTGAAAACATCACCGGAAGGCGTCCCAGAAATTCCGGAATCATGCCGAAGGTCCTGAGATCCTCAACCGTCACCTTCTGGAGAATGTCCGGATCGCTGTCATATTTGTCCCGGAGGTCGGACTGAAATCCGATCCCGGCGCTCTGATTCAGACGGTTCTTTATGATCTCTTCAAGACCGGGGAACGCGCCGCCGCAGATAAATAAAATATTGCTCGTATCCACCGTTTCCATCGGAACCATCATGTTCTTGCTGGATGCTCCGACCGGAACTTCGATCTCGCTTCCTTCAAGCAGCTTCAGGAGTCCCTGCTGGACTGCCTCACCGCTGACATCCCGCTGGTTCAGATTCTTTTTCTTCGCCAGTTTGTCGATCTCGTCGATGAAGACGATTCCGTGCTCCGCCCGCTCCACATCGTTGTCCGCCGCGGCCAGAAGCTTCGATACGACGCTCTCCACGTCGTCGCCGATGTAGCCGGCTTCCGTAAGTGAGGTCGCGTCCGTCATCGCCAGCGGAACATTGAGCAGCTTCGCGAGGGTCTGAACCATATACGTTTTGCCCGATCCGGTCGGACCGATCATCAGCATATTCGACTTGCGGATCTCTACACCGTCCTTCGAATCCGACAGGATTCTCTTGTAATGGTTATAGACGCCGACGGACATGATCTTTTTCGCGCGATCCTGCCCGATCACATATTCATCGAGCGCCGCTTTGATCTTGTGAGGCGGAAGAACATCATCCATCGTCATTTTCTTTTTCGGTTTTTCCTGTTTCTTCTTCTCTTTTTTCTGCGGATTCGTCCGGCCGCCGATCCCGAACTGCGAGAGATCGATCGAACCGATCTCCTTCGTCAAATTCTCCATCAGCGTGTTCATATCCGTGTGATTCAGGTTGTTCTGAAAGGCGTCAAACGATCGCTGCATGCAGTCCCTGCAGACGAACATTCCGCCCGGCAGCGCGGTCAGCGGTCCGGCCTTGCTCTCCGGCCTGCGGCAGATGCTGCACGCCCGCTCCTTTTTGTCACGGGAATCATCGCCGGAGCTGCCATCCGGATCCTCATCCGGTGTCGTCAAGATATCGTTCTCGTCTGCCATAAAAAATCCTCCTGTTTATTCCCTGATTATAGGATAAACAGGAGGACATTACAAGAAGCTGCGTTATTCCCTTCTGAGCGCGTCGATCGGATTGAGGTTTGCCGCCTTCAGCGACGGCAGCAGCCCGAACACGATGCCGATCAGCATCGAAAATGCGACTCCGATGATGATCGCCGGCACACTGATCGCCGCCGGCGTACCGCTCATGACGGAAATTACCTTCGCCAGAACAATGCCCGCGATGACACCCAGAACACCTCCGATGCTCGTGAGCATGGCGGATTCGGTCAGAAACTGCATCAAAATGGTTTTCTTTTTCGCTCCGAGCGCCTTTTTCAGACCGATCTCGGAAGTCCGCTCCGTCACCGAGACAAGCATGATGTTCATGACCCCGATGCCGCCGACGAGCAGCGCGATGCTCGCGATCCAGATCAGAAGATTATTCGTGCTCTTCGAGAGGTTCTGCTGGTCCCGCGCTTTCTCGACGAGATCCTCCGCCTGATAGGAAAACGCATCATTTCCGCTCTGTACCGACTGATTCATGATTTCCGCCGCTTCTTTTCCGACACGGCTCATCTTCTTCGTCTCTTCCGCGCGGATCATGCAGTTCTCCGGCTCGTCAAACTGAAACAGCACAGGCCATACCGAATCAGGAAAGAAGATCGTCCCGTAATTCTGCTGATTATACAGATAATAATCCTGATAGGAATTGATCACCGGCCGGAACGCGTCCGCACGCCGGATCACACCGACGACCGTAAACGGTTCGCCGGATACCTCGATCACTTTGCCGACCGCGGATTCGCCCGGGCAGAGCGATTCCGCGGCGGTCTGGTCCAGAAGCACGATCTTGCGTGCGGATGTAAAGTCGCTCTCCGCGAAGGGACGCCCCTGATACGCCTCGTACCCGGATGACGACAGATAGTGGGAATCGATGCCGCGTGCACTGGCCATATCGAGTGACTGCGTGCCGCAGCGGACCGAGTCCAGATAACTTCTTGAATAATAAAAGGATGCATCCTCCGCTCCGCTGATGGAGCGGATCTGTTCTTTCTGATCATCCGAAAGCGGCGACACGCCCTGCGGCGTCCCCATACTCATATCATAGGCGTCGCCTCCCTGACACAGGGACACCGTGACCGCGTTGTTTCCGGCGCCGATCAGATTCTTCATAATCTGATCATTCGTCCCCTTGATCGTCGATACGATCGCGATGATTGATGCGATTCCGATGATCACGCCGAGCATCGTGAGAAACGACCGCATCTTATGCGACCATATGCCCCTCATGGCAAATCGGATATTTTCTCCCATCGCCGCCTCCTTAATTGCTGTAAATCTGTTCCGCGGTTCCCTGTTTCGTCTTCGCTCCGTCCTTCGTATTTCTTCCGTACGGAAATGCGATCTGATCCTCCTGCGTCAGGCCGGACCGTATCTCATACATCCCGCCCTGCAGTTTTCCAAGCACAACGTTTTGCTTCTTCAGCGTGCCATTCTCATCAATATAAACATACGGACTCCCCTCGTCTGTCCTCACAAACGCCTGATCGAGCATCATCGGCCCGCCATCCTGCATATCCCCGGAATTGTCGAATGTGATCGAGAGCCATTCGCCCTCTTCGATCTCCGCTGTCTCATCCTGAATAACCGCGGTAAACGGATACCAGGTCTTGCTGCTGTCCCCGAACAGATTCATGGTATCCGGATACGGCGAAATCGACGTGATTTCCGCATCATATGCCATTCCGCTCATGTACGACTGAACCGTGACGGTGTCGCCGGTCTTTACCTGGCTGTACTGATCCTCGGACAATCCTCCCTGCACCGTCATCCCCGTTCCGGCACGGATCTCCAAAATCGGCGAGCCGTCGTTCGGAGGATTGTTCGGATCTCCGGCTTTCCGGACGATGCCGTCTATGGACGCTTTCACTTCACAGTTCGAAAGGGCCTGCTCCGCTTTCTTCACCTTCAGCTCCGATTCCCGGTAATCAAGACGCAGATCCCGCAGCGTATCCTGCTGCTCTTTTTTCGCGTCCGCGAGTTCTTCTTTCGAATACTGTGCATCTCCGGGAATCAACGTAACACTGCCTCCGGAGAGGCTGTCGTCCGATGATGCGGAGGACGAAGCTGTCCGGACACTGGAGAACGATGTCAGCTCGTTCTTCCGGGTTTCACCGGCTCCGGCCGGTTTGTCCCCTTCTTCTGAACCCGCGGCGGAGGATCCGTTCTCTTCCCCGGTATCTCCGCCGGTATCATCCGGGGATTCCGGAGTGCTCCCGATATCATCCGGGGATTCCGGAGTGCTCCCGATATCATCCGGAGATTCCGGAGCGGTCCCGGGATTTTCCGCCGTTCCGCCGTTTTCCTTTTCGTCCTCCTCTCCGTTTTTTTCCGGAAGAATGAAACTGCCGTTCTTCGGGATCTCACTCTTCCATCCATCGGAGACATCCGCCAGATCCGATGCATTTTCCGCCCATGCCCGGACCAGTTTTCCTGCCGGGCTTCCGCCTTCGCGGATCTCAAGCAGAAAGTAGGCGTCGCCGCTCTCATTTTTTTTCAGTCCTTTAAGAAGCCGGATAAATCCTCCGTCCACAGATGCGCCGGCGGAAACGAGAAAACGGTACGGATTTCCCTCGGAACCCGCCCCGGTGCCATCACCCTCTCTCCAGAAATACGACGCGTCAGAAGAAAGCGACCGATTCAGAACTGCATTTCCCGCAAGTACCGTTCCGCCGTCCGGTTTCTCCTGGGGCGCCTGGGTTTTCCCCGGATTCTGACCGGCGTTCCGGCCATCGCCATCCGGTATCTCCACGTTTCCGCCCGGTTCTCCTCCGTCATCCGTATCCCCGTTCACATCCGGAATTTCATCTACAGACCCATCTCCATCCGTGTCTCCCGGCTCCGGTTCTTCCGGCTGCACCGATTCTGAGACCGGCTTCAGCTTCGAAAGTGTCACAAGATTTTTCTCAGCCGTCTCGATCCGGAGGCGGATCGTCTGCTGATCAAGTTTTTCCTTCTCCAATTCCAGATTCGTCTTTGCCGCATCGTATGTGAGCAGAACGTCGCCTTTTCTGACCGTATCGCCTTCCTTCACGCGGATCCCGCTGATCGTCTCCGTCCCGCCCGCATAGATCTTCTGCGTTGTACCGCTGCCCGCCATTCCCTGCGCGGAGCCGCCGTCGCTCCACCATCCGCCGGCGATTTCAGAAACCGGGACGACCAGAACGCGCGAATCCCCTCCTGTCGTTCTTTTTACAGCTGCCGCCGCCCCCACCGCGCTTCCCGCTACAACCGCACAGGTTACAACCGCTGCCGTCAGTTTCTTTCTGCTTTTCAGATGGATTTTTCTCATAGACGCGCCTCCGTTTCCACCGGGTCCGGCCCGGTCAGAATACCGTCCCTTATCGTCGCGATCTTTCCGGCGTGCCGCGCGATCGCTGCGTCATGGGTGATCATCAGGATCGTGACCGCTTCCTCGTTCAGCTCGCGGAACAGATCCATGATCTGTACACCGGAGGCTGAGTCAAGCGCGCCGGTCGGTTCATCCGCCAGGAGGATCTTCGGGTGATTGATCATCGCCCGCGCGATCGCGACCCGCTGTTTCTGGCCGCCTGAAAGCTGATTCGGATAAAAACCGGCCCGGTCCGACAGACCGACACGGTCAAGCATCGCTTTCGCGCGGCGGAGTCTCTCACCGCGCGGAATGCCGGCATACGTGAGCGGCAGCGCAACATTTTCCACCGCGTTCTCATAGGGAAGCAGCTGAAAACTCTGAAAGATAAAACCGATCTTATTCAGACGAATCTCCGCCAATTCATCGTCGCTGCACCGGCAAAGCGGACGGCCGTCGAGATAAATCTCCCCATCCGTCGCCTGATCCAGGCAGCCGATCAGATTCATCAGCGTCGACTTCCCCGATCCGGACGGCCCCATGACCGCCGTGTAATCTCCCTCGTTCATCTCAAAATTCACATGGGAGAGCGCCGGGACTTCGAGAGCGCCCTGCTTATACCGTTTACTGACATCCTCAAGTCTCAGAATCACAGGGATCACCTCCCGCCGCTTTCGTCTGATGTACCGGTCCCATTCACGGCACCGCCCTCCGCATAGGAGCCCCCGTACGTGCTGTCCGTCACATCCACTGTACCAAAGTCCGCCGGCATCTCACTCATCGGAGCTGTCTTCTGCCCCTCTTTCAGAGAATCATCCGGTACGGCGATCTTGTCGGTTTCCTTCAGGCCGTCCGAAATCTGGTACGCTCCGTTCTCCCCGTCATATTCCCCGAGCGTGACCGCCTGCTTCTTCAGCCTTCCGTCCCGGTCGATCCATACGAACGGGTGTGTCTCATCGCTTCGGTCGATCAGATACTCGGGCAGGTACAGCCCGTCCTTCTTCTCCGTCTGGCCGTTATCCGGCTCGAGATAGACGTGCTGCCCCATCATCAGTCCTTCCGATGACTCGAGCTTCACGTAAAACGGGTAATTGCTGCTTGTCGTGTCGGAAGATGCGTCCGACATGTAGCCGCCCATGGATCCGTTCTCCGACTGGCTCTTCGCATTTTCCGTATCGATGGACTCGATCGTTCCCTTCCAGGTCTGGCTGCCGACTCTTGAATGTACGATCACCGGCATATCCTTCGTGATTTCACCGATGTTCTGTTCATTGACCGTTCCCCTTACCCGGAGATCCCCTGTCTTCATGATTGTGATCAGATCCTGCGTATCCCCGCTCCCGGAATCGGACACGGTGCCTTCACCCGCATTCTGCACGCTGTTCACGGATTTTACGACACCGTCGACCGCGCTTTTCACAGTCGCATTCGCGATGTTTGTTTTCAGACGGTCGATATCCGCCTGCTTGCTCCGGATGTCGATCTCCTTCTGTTTTTTGGCGAGATCCTGTTCCTGAATCTGAATCGTCAGATTCGCCCGGTCGGAAGCAGAAGCGCCTTTCTGCTGCTTCGTAAGCTCCGCGATCGTCTGCGATATGGATGCGGATTCATTATTCATCCGCTCCAGATCGATCTCGGCCTGATCCAGGTCGTCCTGATACTTATCGATATCGTACGTCAGAAGCGGTGTCCCGGTTTTCACCTCATCGCCGGCCTTCACCAGGATTTCCTTCACGGTGCTGTCCGGATTCTGCTGAACCTTCCAGGTGTCCTGCGGCTCAACAACACCGGAAAAACGGTTTGTAAAAGACAGACCGGATCCTGTGAAATCGGACACCGGCTCCACATAGGCAGCCGCTTGACCGCCCGCGTTCTGTCTCCGCACAAAATAGAACACGGCGGCAGCGGCGATGATGACCACCGCCGCGATAACAACTCTGCGAACCATTTTCTGCTTCTTCATACCCTGTCTCCTCCGGAGTTTCTTACTTCGTGAATCCCGTCACCGCCTGAAACGCAGCGTCGTCCCGGATCCGGACATCCGGATAAAGGATTCCTCCCCTCCGGTCTGTCATGATTACCGTGACATTTTGATCGGACTGTTCACGTCTCGTCCGTTCCACACTTTCGAGAAAACCTACGATGGAATCATGATCCGTGAACGTCTGGGACTGGCCCGTCTGAGCACCCGGTGTATCGTAATAAACCTGAACCGAGCTGATCGTATCGGCGATCTCGCCGGCGCTCTCCGGTCTGGTCTGTTCATATCCCTTCCCCCTGAGAAATGCGAGCGTATTCTCATACTGGGGATAAACGTAGATATTGTTGAGTTCCGGAACATCGCCCATATAATCTTCGCTGGTCTGCAGCATCGTCACGGATAAGAGCGGCTTTTCATCCAGAAGCGTCCCGAATTCCACACTGCTCATATCCTTCCGCACTGCGTCCGTGAACTGCTCCGATTCCTCCGGCGTCAGATTGATCGACTCCGTTTCATTATCCGCCTGATAATTCATCCAGTTCACGACATCAATCTGATTGAAATCGGACGGATTCAGACGATTCGCCGGATTAATATTTTTACGGAACGCCTCATTTTTCGAGAGGCGCGCGAGTGCGGCATTCACCGTATCTTTCGGGATGCGATAGCTCCGATACACAAGTCTGCCGGAGTTCTTCCGGTATGCGACGACGATGCTGCTGTAGTTGCTGCTGTCGTCCGTACTTCCTTCAACGCTCTGATCTTTATTGCGTCCGGCATACTTCTTTCCTGCTTCAGCAAGCTTGTAAATCTCGGAAAAATCGGATGTCAGCGTCTTGCTCACCATATCCCTGCCGTCTAATCCATTGCCGCTGTACGATGCGTCCGGCAGCAGAACTTCATTGATGTCAATGCACGCAAATCCCATCTCTGCAATTCCGTCCCGGGAAGGCAGATACTGATCATAGTCAAACGGCCGCGCCACTATGAGCACCATCACCGCTGTGATCGCCCCGATTATGACAAGGGCCGACCGCCATCCTTTTATAATCGCCGACGGATCGAGGCGCTGAATCAGTTCCATCACGATATCCGCGAGCACGGCGCCGGTCAGCGCCCATACAACCGTCCACGCACTTTTCCCGTTGGAAACACCAAATACGTTATTGAAAAGAGACGCGAAAACGATTCCGGACGGGATCGACACCATCACCTTGATCACAGAAGCGATCCGCGGATTCATATACGCCGAACCCGCTGTCTCAGACGGTCGGAAGCGGTACACAAGCACTCCGGCGGCGACCGCTGCCGCCGCATACAGAAGAAGGACGGCCGCTGATACTGCCGTACGGCTGCTTCCTCCCATCACGGCGACGATCGGAGGAGACGTCCAGCGCACAGTCGCCCATGAAATATTCTCCGACCAGTACGTATCAAATCGTTCCATAAGTGCTCCGTAAAGAAACACACAGAGCGGAACATACACCTCGATCATCACTGCGAACAGCACTCCGATCACAATCCGCCCTGTCATCACCATCGCAAGCACCGTGATCGCGTAGACCGCGAGATAGAACAGAACCAGAATCAGCAGGGATTTCCAGAACGATACCAAGGTTTTTCCGGTCACCTGACGGAAAACTCCGCCGACTGCATAAAAAGCGATCAGATCCGCCGCCGCGAAGGGAATGGTCCCGATCATCCATCCGCTCGTAAAAAACGCGAAAAAGATTCCTTCCCTTTTGATCGGCATCGCGTGATAATAATCGATTTTTTTCTGAGAGCAGAGCCACGAGAAGCCGGTAACCGCCGCAACAAAGGCGCTGACGCCGACGAGCAGGATCCACGGTTCAACCCCGAAAAACGATTCCGTCATCGACAGTCTCAGTCTCGCATCCTGCTCTGCGATCTTACCCATTCCGCCTCCGCGGGAATCCAGCTCCATCAGATAAATCACCGGAAGCAGCAGAAATTCAACGAAAGACAGGATCGCCGTCAGCCACATCCGGTTGCGCTGGTCCTGACGGATCAGGTTAAGAAATAAGCGCTTTGACGTCATATCCTGCCACCTCCGTCTCACAGATAAAAACCTCCTCCAACGTCAGGGGAATACTTTCGGCAAACAACGGGTCTGCCCTCTCTACCACGTCCAGAATCTCCTGATGTGTGCCGCGCGCGACAAAAGTCAGCAGCGATCCCTGATGATCCGCGCGTATCACATCAAGACCCGCGAGCATCTTCTCTTCTTTCGCAGGGTCCCGGACGACGCACTGAACCTTCTGCATATGGAAACGAAGATCATCCAGATCCTCCGAGAGAAGCACGCCGCCGTGATGAATCAGTCCTACATGATCGCAGATATCCTCAAGTTCGCGCAGATTGTGCGACGCGATCACCGGGATAAAATCGCGCTCCATCATCTCCCTGGCAAAGATACTTTTTACCGCCTGACGCATCGCCGGATCAAGTCCGTCGAAGATTTCATCGCAGAGCAGGTATTTCGTTCCCGCAGAAACTCCGAGCAGAATCGAGAGCTGCTTCTGCATTCCTTTGGAAAAGGTCCGGATCCTCCGTTCGGGAGAAAGCCCCGCCGCCATGAGCAGCTTCGAGAACCGCTCCGCGTCGAATTTCGGAAACTGCATCTGATACGCTCTCTGCATCACGATGGGCGTCGCGTTCTGAAAGTAAAAGCCCGTGTCCGGAAGGAAACAGATTTCCTGCTTCACCGCCGGATTTTCATATACCGGTTTTCCATCGATCCGTACTTCGCCGGAATCC
>Ga0256406_1001003_pt1 | contig 47352 bp, 36 predicted proteins | sample RumenRJG_03DNA_FD_185986 | JGI IMG/M metagenome (GOLD analysis project Ga0256406, IMG submission 185986) | Bovine rumen microbial communities from Lethbridge, Alberta, Canada - RJG_03 | ecosystem: Host-associated > Mammals > Digestive system > Stomach > Rumen | place: Canada: Alberta | collected... | reverse complement strand
GTATTACCACGCATCTTTGGAGTACGCTCACCCCTTGCAAGTACATCGGGAATTATCAGTATATCCTCATCAGTAATCACACCCTTGTTTGTGCCATAGTGACCGTATAGGCTGTGTTTAGTTCCTGATTTCTCATCATTTCCCTGGCGCATGATGACACGAACTTTGCCATCAGCACGTTCCACCTCAATAGGCGTATTGTCACTCTTTCCTCTGAACACATCAACAACTTTCTGCTGTTGCTCCGTTAGTTCACGCCCTTCCAATGCTTCGCCGATATTAGCCATTTTCTTATTGGTGCGGCTGCCCATCAGCTTCGCCTCACCGTTAACCATGTCCAGCACCCTCTGGCCTTCCTCCACATCATCTATCACAGGCATACCGGCCTCACGCAACAGCTCATTCAGCCCGTCACGCAATGCCGCCTCTTCCTCCGTCACGGGCGCACCGGCTTCTTTCTTTGAATTGTCTGATTCAGCCTTGTGGAAATTGGCACGCTTATCTTCTTCCCCTTTCTTCAAGTCATAACAATAGGTGTCTTCGATATTGCGATAGCCATCGCCAAGAAATACCGGCGTGATAAGCAAGGAAGCCTTATCATTGGCAGCCATCATACTCTGCGTCTCATAAGAATAATTAAGCGTGTCTATTCCATAATAATCCATAGCATCCAAGACGAGCTTGGCATTCTTTGCTTCCACGCCTATTATCATACCATCCGGCATGCGAAGGGAGACAACTGCCGTTCCCTTCTTCCCGGCTTTGTCAAGTACGCCCTGGAGAAAGTTGCGCATGTCCTGTACGTCAATCTTGACAGACCGGCCCGACTTCTCTTTGACAGATTTGACAACAGTCATGACATGAGGATATTGGCCTTCTATCCGGTTGCCCTTCTTATCCTCAACAATGCCTTCCTTCTCCTTGGGATAGTCAGACTTCACTGCAATTAATACATACCCGTCGGTGCAAACCTCGTAGCCGTTCGTGTAGCACTTGCCGGCCATTGTGGGTCTCACCTGAACCTCTTTCCCTTTAAGAACAAACTTAAATGGGTCTGTCTTCTTAGCCGGCTTAGCCTGACCCTCTATCTTGCCCTGCTTCCTGATTGTTTCCTCAAAGGCATGGGTTTTCAGTTTCCTCACTCCAGGTAGGTCCTCAATCTCATTCTTTTCACCACCGTCCAGATCATCAAATACACCTTTAGCCACGAGCCCTTCCAGCACATCGGGGTCTAGACTTATTGCGAAATCTTTAATCTTAGATCCGTTTTCTACTAGAGAATGTAAGGATTTAGGGTCACCATCGGCACGCCATTTTCGCAAACTCTCTTTATACGGATTTAACAGCTCACGCACTTGCTTCTCTGCCGCGCTAAGCTTATCCTCTTTCTCGCCGGGCTTGCCTTGGTCACCCGTATCCTCCGCCCCGGTAGCTACAGGCTCCTCTCCTTCAGCAACATTTTCGCCTTTTCCTTGGTCGTTTGCCGTTTTCCCACTACCTTTGCCAGCAGATGAGCCCTGATTTTCATCAGCGGAAGCTGTCACAGAAACATCGGCAGGGCGTTGTTCGGTCTGTGCGCCACCGTCAAATCGGTATAGCAGCTTCCCTTTTTCCAAAGCTTCACGCAAACGCTTCGCCCTGTCAAAGTGGTTGCTGATATTGATTTCCAACCCGTCTTTCTTTATTGTAACCGACTTGAAGAAATAACGTTTCTTTCCGTCTTTCCCTATGAATGCCTTTACATAAAGGTGTGATGTCGGGCGTTCTGTATTTCCATCGCTTGCTTCGCTTGGTACTTCAATGATAAAGTCGGGGTCTGTGAAAGTAGGCTTAATCATTCCTGCCTCTTTTTCACGGCCTTTTTCTACCATTTTGGAGAATTGGTTCTCGCCAATCTTTATTTGCTCCAACGGAGTAGTGAGTGTGCCGTCACCAAATTCCCTTTCCCAATTCTCATGGGTAAGTTCCATTTCTGGAATAGGTATGGCACGGTCGGCAGATGCCAAAATCAGGTCGTCGGCCTCATCTTCACTTAGTCCGCCTTCTTGTGGAGCAACAGGCTCACCTCCGGCCATTCTTCCGTTTGCGGCTGGGGTGTTTCCTTGTCCGCCCGTTCCACCGCTCTTTGGAGGAGTGCCAACTTGTTCAGTGCTCTCAGTCTTTCTTCGCTCCACGGCTGCCCTTCTTGCAGCCTCGATTTGTTTCTTGTTTGCATCGCTATATCGTTTTATCACATTCTTCAATATCTCTTCCCGGCTCGGCACACCGCCCGAGAAAATATCCATTTGTCCCGAAGCAGACAGACGTGCATCGTCGTTGTACATCATAAACACATTCTTCAGCATCGTCACCCGCTTATCATTAAGCACATCAGCAAGCATCAGCATCGCCGCATTATTCATGTCAGCCGCCGTCTTTAGCCCATCAACATCAGCAAACAGCTCATACTGGCGGGCAGTCCATGACACAGGAGCGCCATACCCGACACCACCCTTGCGCGCATCATGACACAGTTTCACGGCTTCAGCCAGCACACTCTGCCAGTACTTCTTCTGATAGCCTGCTCCACAACCATCATGTTGGAGACTGTCTCCTTGTATTTCTCGCCGACGGTTACGCCGTTGAGCTCAGCCTGTCGCATGATGTTGTCTTTCTCCATTGGCAATCCTCGGACCACGGAGACACTTAACGGAACGAGGTCAAGGAGAGCAAGCGAGCACGGACGAAAAAAAACAGCGGAGGAAAGAGGATGGCATGCCGGAATTTTGTATATTTGCATCATATTGCCGAAATTTTTACCAAAACATGATCCGCAACATCCTCGTCATCCGCTTTCGCCGCGTAGGCGACTCCGTGCTCTCCATGGCTCTCTGCCATAGCCTTAAGCTCACCTTTCCTGAAGCTAAGATACACTTCGTCATCAACAAGAATATCGCTTCCCTCTACCGCAATCATCCCGATATCGACCGCGTCATCACCTTTGACGAGGAGCAGCAAGAGGGTCTCGAGTACGTCAGCCGCGTACGCAATATCATGCACGCTACCCACTACGATGTCATCATCGATATGCGCTCCACGCCCAAGACTCTTCTCTTCAGCCTCTGCTCACTCTCTACGCCCTACCGCATAGGCCGCTACAAGAGCTACAACGTCGGCATCCACAACTACCGCATCCCTACTCCGCCAGGCGTAGACCGCGTGGGTAGCAACCTGCGTCTTATGGACCCGCTCGTCAACGAGGCCAACCTCATCAAGAGCCGCCACTTCCCCCTCTATATCACCGACCAGGAGCGCGCAGACTTCCGCCACTACATGACCGAGCACGGCATCGACTTCAGCAAACCCGTCGTGACCGTTGCGATCTGCACGCGCATCATCGGCAAGGCCTGGGACAAGCTCCGTATGTCGGAAGTGCTCAATCGCCTCATCAAGCAGTACGACGCACAGCTCATCGCCAATTTTGGCGGCGTGGCGGAGAAGCAGGTAGCCCTCGACTTCCAGCACGCACTGGGCGGCAATCCCCACTTCCATACCGACATCGAGGCGGCCAACCTCCGCCAGCTCTGCGCCCTGCTGGTCAACAGCGACTTCTTCTTTGGCAATGAAGGCGGTCCGCGCCACATTGCGCAAGCCTTCAAGGTGCCGTCCTTTGCCATCTACCCGCCGGGTATCGACATGCACTTCTGGCTGCCTGCCGACGGCGACCGCTACCAGGGCATCTCCCCCGATGAGTTTATCAACAAGGACAAACAGAAGGTGCTCACCTACCACCAGCGCTTCTCCGTCATCACCACCGAGCGCGTATGGCAACGCCTCAGCAAGATGATGGACCAGTATGTCATGCCTCTCAAAGGCCCCTCGGCCACCTCCGATCCGACCACACCCGACGCAGACGCCGCCCCCACGACTCCGGACGCGCCTGATGCAGCACAGCCGGCCGACCCGCAAGCCTAAACAGGCCAACCCGTCCCTCCTACCTGCCAACCCGAGATGAACCGTAACGAAAAACTGAATACCGTAATCGCCTTTGGTCTCAAACTGATGGGACAGGCGGCTCATGTGATCTATCCCGACATCGGCCGGCTGCCACCCCCCGACCTCTGCGGGCAGGCTGCCAATGACTGGCTGCGCACCCGTCTCGCCACGGGGCAGCCGCCACTGATGGCTACCAAACTGGGGACCTACGAGCTCAAGGCCTTTGTCAACCTCTACGGCAGGCAGATCGGACTGCGTCCCGTCGACATCACCCATATCCTCCACTATCGCTACCGTCTCTACCGTAGTATCCATACTTCCCTCTGGCGGCTGAGCCACAACGCGGGCTTTTTTCCGCCCGACAGGCTGCTGGCCGACCGCTGGGCGCAGCTCTTCGCCCACGACTGGCTCTCGGCAGACGCCATGGTCTCGTATCAGAAGGCTGAAGCCTATCTCTATACCATCCCCCACCCCGTCGCCCTCACGCGCCTCGACCTCGAGGGCTACTACAGCCCCTTCTTCTGGTCACTTCCCTGGACTTCGGCCCTGCGCGACCGCAAGGTGCTCGTCGTCCATCCCTTTGCCGAGACCATAGAGCGGCAGTACCAGCGACGCGCCGAGCTCTTTGCCGATCCCGACGTGCTCCCCCCATTCAAGAGCCTCACCATCGTGCGCAGTGCCCAGACCATCGGCGGCCATAGCAGCGACTACGCCGACTGGTTTGCCGCCCTCGACAGCATGAAAGCCCGCATGGACGCAGCAGACTACGACATCGCCCTCATCGGATGCGGAGCTTACGGCTTTCACCTCGCCGCCCATGCCAAGCGCAGCGGCAAGACGGCCATCCACCTCGGAGGCGCTCTCCAGCTCCTCTTTGGCATCAAAGGCCGGCGTTGGGACGATATACCCCGCTACCGCGCCCTCTACAATGAGGCTTGGACACGCCCCGCAGCCGACGAGGCACCGCGCGTCGCCGATGAGATCGAAAACGGTTGTTACTGGTAAGCCCTATGAAAAAAAACAAAGATATACTCGTCAGTGTGCTCTGTCCTGTCTACAATCAGCAGGACTATGTCGAACAGTGTCTCAAGAGCGTCGTCAGCCAGCAGACCGACTTCAGCTACGAAGTCATCGTCAACGACGACCATTCGACCGACCACACAGCCGACGTCGTACGCCGCTACGAGATCGCCTATCCCAGCCTGGTGACCGCCATCTATCAAGCCTCCAACCAGTTCTCCCAGGGCGTAGACATCATCCGCGACGTCCTGCTCCCCAGGGCGCGCGGCAAGTATATAGCCATCTGCGAAGGTGACGACTGGTGGACTTCACCCCTCAAGCTCCAGCACCAAGTACAACTCATGGAACAGTATCCCGACGCCGGCCTCTGCTACACCTATTTTGACAAGTACAGTCAGGCACAGCAGGAGACCTTCCCCTTCCACTTCCACGAGCATGAGGGCCTCGACGTCTACCCCTACATCCTCGCCTCCAAATGTACCATCTGGTACGTCACCGTCATGATGAGCGCTGACCTCATGCGCCGAGCCCCGCGCCTCGATACCCGACGGTACTTCACTGGCGATGTCTTCTGGTACTACTGGGTCACGAGCCGTAGCCGCACTCTCCTGCTGCGCGAGAAGACCGCCGTATACCGCGTACTCGACACCTCCGTCAGCCACTTCACCCGCAAAAGACGCAAGATAGACTTCTTCTTCCTCAGTTCCAATACGCGCCTCTACTTTGCCCGTCACTACCCGCCCGGACACCCGTGGCTCACTGCCCAAGTGCGCAAGAAGTCAGGCGTCAACGTCTTTAAGTATGCCCTGCTCCACCGCGACTACGCCCTCTCCCGCACTACCCGCATCGCCTTGCTGCCCCTCATGAGTCCCAAGAAGACCGGCTACTGTCTCCTCCACTTCGCCTGCCGTAGCCGCTGCTTCTTTGACCGCGCCAGCCGCTGGTACCAGCAGCACGTGGGGGCTTAACCCTACCCCTACAGCAAGCGCGTGCTTCCCTCCCTACGAGCGCACATTTCCCCGCTGCGAGAGCGCACTTCCTCACTGCTAAGCCGCCGGTCCTCCCTGCAAGTGTCGACTCCGGCTATCCCAAGCGCTGCATCCCGCCTGCCAGCGCCGCCTCTATACATACCCTATATATTGTACCCTATAGCTGCCGGTTCCCTTTTCCCCTATCCGGCGGCATCCCCTCTCCACCCGATGCGCTGCGTCTTGCTATACATCCCCGGCCTTCACGCCTCTTGAGAGTGAGGGCCGACGGGGACTCATGGGGATAGAGCAGCACATAGGGCGGACCTGAGCACCACGAGGCGGCGCAGAGGGCCCCGCAACGTCAGAGTCCGTCTGTCCACAGCGCCCATGAGTCCATCCTCTTAGCCCTGTATCCCACCCCATCGTGCTCCGCTCCTGTCCGTAGAGCGCATCTCCTGCTGACGACTATGCCCTTGGCCCCAGCCACGACGCGACAGGATCGCATCGAGGCTGACGATCAGCATACGCTCTGCACCCTACACGCGACCATCCACAGGCTGTGAGGACGTGCAGGATTAGATATGGAGAATATTTCTCACAATCAGCCAGGCAAAGAAGGAGATGATATAAAACCAGACCACGTATCTATTGCCCACCAGCGCTTGCCACCGCATCTGCCGCCTCCCGCGAGGCATGACGTCGGACACGATGACGGCCAGCAGGTAAGGGATAGCGTAGAGCAGAAACAAATTGTACCGCGCAGCCGACACGACATCACCCCGCAACAGAGCATGCAAGGCCCGCTGCAGACCACAGCCGGGGCATTGTAGTCCTGTGAGCAACTTGAACGGACAATGAAAGGGCCACAACGAGCACGAGGGGTCAACAAAGGCCAGGGCGCCGCATATCGCCAGCACCGTGGCCACACACACTATCGCTCCGCCACGCTTCGTCATCCATTGCGCTCGATTACGAGAGGCCTCCGAGCAGGGCGGCACTGCTTACCGACAAGAGACCGTAGATTATCCCCACGGCCACACCCGACCCTGCTGCGATGAGCGCCCACATCTTAGCCTTGCCCGACGCCTGCCAGCGCCGCCTCGTACTGCTTTGAGGTATACAAGGAATCGACCTTGGCAGCATACACAATGGACACAATGCCAAAAGGAAGGCAACAACAAACTGTTGACAAGATAGCCCAGACGAGATAGTTCTCTGGCTTGGGAGGCATCATTTCTTCTAAATTTTCCATAGTTCGTTATGTTTTGTACACATTTTCTACACATCCATGTCATGCACGATGCAGGAAACCAGCCATCAGTGGGTGACACGCTCACTGGCAGCTGTGCGAGTCTTTTTATCGGACATCAAGCCAAGACTGTGCAAACCGAGTACAATGAAGCTCGCTTCGATTGCCGATGTGCAGCCTGTCTTATGCAGAGATAGACTATCCGAGTAGAAAAGGACAAGCGAAATTGAAAATATTTTTCAACATATTTTGTCAAATGCACACTCGACAGCATACGCTGCCAACGATGGTAGCACACTTTTTTACCACATTTTTAAGCCAAACGTGCATCCCAATTGTAACTAAAGCAGTATATTTGCACCCGCAACAACCACTCTGTGCAAGAGAGGCGGGTATCCCGCAGGCGGCCAAGCGTCCTACAGCATCTTACCTCCATGTCTCTGTGCGGACCTTCGCGCCCGGCCCGGACCTCCGGGCTCCCTCTCCTATCAGCAATTATCATACACATATCCATCTATGAAGATACTCATACTCAACTGCGGCAGTTCGTCGATCAAGTACAAGCTCTACGACATGGCTGCCCAACAAGTGATGGCCGCAGGCGGCGTCGAAAAGATCGGCCTGGCAGGCGCATTTCTCAAGACCAAGACGCCTCAGGCGGGCAAGTATATGCATGACATCCCCGACCACGCCACGGGTCTCCGCTTCGTGCTCGACGAACTCACTGATGCCGACCACGGCGTGATCAAGTCACTCTCCGAGATTGATGCCATCGGTGACCGTATCACCCACGGCGGCCCTTTCAGCGAGAGCACCCTACTCACTCCCGAGATATTTGCCGAGTGGAAGAAGTACATCGGACTCGCGCCCGTCCACAGTCCCGCCCAGGCCAAGAGTATACAGGCCGTCATGGACTGCCTCCCCGGCGTGCCCCAAGTCGCTATATTTGACACGGCTTTTCATCAGACCTTGCCCGACTACGCCTACCTCTACGCCTTGCCCTACCGCTACTACGAGGAGGACGGCGTCAGACGCTACGGCTTCCATGGCACCTCCTTCCGCTACGTCATGCAACGCGCCGCCGAAGTACTCCACTTTGATCCCCATCACTCCCGCGTCATCATCGCCCACATCGGCAACGGCATCTCCCTGGCTGCCGTCAAAGATGGCAAATGCGTCGACACGACCATGGGCATGATGCCTAATGAAGGCCCCATGATGGGTACCCGTACGGGAGACCTCGACCCGTCGGCGCTCCTCTACGTCATGGACAAGCACCACCTCTCTCCCGCGCAGGCCATCGACCTCACCAATAAGCAGAGCGGCGTACTGGGCATCAGCGGCATCACCAATGATATCCGCGAACTCGTCGAGGCAACCAAGCAGGGCAACGAGCGTGCCCAGCTGGCCCTCAAGATGTATACCTACCGCCTCAAGAAGTATGTCGGCGCTTACGCCGCAGTGCTCGGAGGTGTGGACTACATCATCTTTACCGCCGGCGTCGGCGAAAACCAGCCCCCGGTACGCCGAGGTACGCTCGAGGGCATGGAATACCTCGGCGTACAGCTCGATCTGGACAAGAATGAGCAGGTCTACGGACAGAAGACGATCATCTCCACCCCGCAGAGTCGCGTCACGGTAGCCGTCATCCCGACCGACGAGGAACTGATGATGGCGCAGGACACCCTACGTATCGTCTCACAGGCCAAGGCCTGACGCGACTTCTTCCGACACTTACCGCCTCCCCACGGCATACGCGCCGGACGACCAGGGGGACACACTGCCATCAGTGCGTCCCCCTGATTGGTTTTGCCCCCTCTCCTCCGGTCACCTCACTTCATACCGCTCCGCGTCCGGCGGCCACCGTCTCCGCCTCCTCTCTGACGAGAGACAGCCGGCACCGGCTGATGCGGGTGTCCCACATAGAGAGGCCAGTAGTAGAGGCGGTACGCGTGACATCAGATGAGGGCACGACAGCAAGGGGCATGCGACTATGCTGGAGGCGCCGCCGCTTGTGCGTAGCGCTTCGCCTCCGCTGTCCCGACAGACAGAGCGTGACGGGAGAGCGGGATGCAAGGACCGTAAAAGGGAAGGAAGATTTAGTTGAAGATGACCGTCTTGTTGTTGTAAGCGAGGATCTTGTGCTCAATATGCTTCTGCACGGCGCGGGAGAGGACGATCTTCTCGAGATCCCTACCCTTGCTGATGAGGTCTTGGAGCGTATCCTTGTGGGTGATACGCACGACGTCCTGCTCGATGATCGGTCCGGCGTCGAGGTCGGCTGTGACATAGTGGCCCGTGGCGCCGATGATCTTGACGCCGCGCTGGAAGGCTGCATGATAGGGCTTGGCCCCCACAAAGGCAGGGAGGAAGGAGTGGTGAATGTTGATGATCCGTAGCGGATAGGCGCTGATCATGTCCTCGCTGATGATCTGCATGTAGCGGGCCAAGACGATGAAGTCGACTTTGTGCTTATGGAGCAGCTCAAGCTCCTTGGCCTCTTGCTCCGCCTTGTTGTCCTTGGTGATCGGCAGGCAGTAGTACGGGATATCAAAGCGCTTGGCCGCCGGCTCGAGGTCAGGATGGTTGCTGATGATCAGGGGTATGTCCACCCGCCACTCACCCGATACGTAGCGGGCCAGGAGATCGTAGAGGCAGTGCGACATCTTGGAGACGAAGATGGCCATGCGCGGCCGCTGGTCGGAGAAGTACAGGTAGTAGGTCATGCCGTACTTGCTCGCGTAGAGAGTATGGAAGTAGTCGTCCACCTTGGCGCGCGGGATGTTGAAATGTGTGAGGTCCCACTCGATACGCATGAAGAAGATATTCTCCACGTGATCGACATATTGGTCGAGGTAGATGATATTGCCGTGGTTGACGGTGATAAAGTTGGTGACGTCGGCGAGGATGCCCGGCCTGTCGGGACAGTGGAGCAGGAGCACGGCGGTATTTTTGTCCGAAGCGGTCGAAGTAACTGGTGTTTCCAAGAGTACAAATATTGATTTTACGAAATGCAAAGTTACTAAATCTTGGCATTTTGTCAAGTTGCAGAACGTATATTGTGCGATTTTTTACACTACCCAAGGGCAAGATTTTGACACACGTCCCGTTTCTCAGGCCTTCTCATGACATCTTGCGCTCCCTCACCGCGCACGTTCTCCTCGTCCGTCCCCGTCTGCCCGCTTCTCTTGGCTTTGCCCTTCTCCTAGCGTCTCATGCAGAAGGAGACGCCCTCGTAGGCGGAGGACGGACTGGGGCCCGCGACGGCCGGAGCAGGCAAAAGGAACTCTTGAGGCGAGATATGGACAAGCGCACCGCGCTGCTGCCACAAAAATTCGGGGGAAGTGTTGGCAATTACCGCAGATTGGCGTAACTTCGCAGAGTCAACTCTCCGGATCACATGATTATCTATAAATGGATTACCGCTCTAGGTCGATACCTCCTGCTGATGGGACGCACCTTTCAGAAGCCGGAGCGGATGCGCATGTTTATGAAGCGCTACTACGCCGAGATCCAGCAGCTCGGGATCGACTCTATCGGCATCGTGCTCCTCATCTCGCTCTTCATAGGTGCCGTAATCTGCATCCAGTTTAAGGTCAATATCCAGAGTGCCTGGATGCCCAAGTGGGTACCCGGCTATGCGACGAGAGAGATCATGCTCCTGGAGTTTTCGAGCAGCATCATGTGTCTCATCCTGAGCGGCAAGGTAGGCAGCAATATCGCCTCGGAGCTCGGCACGATGAGGGTCACGCAGCAGATAGACGCTCTGGACATCATGGGCATCAACTCGGCCAACTACCTCATCCTGCCCAAGATACTCGGGCTGGTCACCATGATTCCCCTGCTGGTCATCTTCAGCGTCAGCGCGGGCATCGTGGGAGCCTACGCCACGGCCTACGTCGGCCATATCGGCACTGCGTCGGAGCTCACTCTGGGGATGCAGTACGACTTTCACCAGTGGTTTTTCTGGATGGGCGTGATCAAGGCGATGGTATTTGCCTTCATCATCGCCAGCGTCTCGAGCTATTACGGCTACAACGTCAAGGGTGGCGCCGTGGAGGTGGGCAAGGCGAGCACCAACGCCGTAGTGAGCAGCAGCATCCTGATCCTCTTTTCGGACACCTTTCTCACGCAGCTCCTCTCGTAGGGCTTAATACGCAGCAAGCATGATAGAGCTCATAAATATACAGAAGTCATTTGACGGGCGTCAGGTGCTCAAGGGCATCTCTACGACCTTTGACAACGGCAAGACCAATCTGATCATCGGCCGAAGCGGCTCGGGCAAGACCGTACTGATGAGCTGCATCGTAGGCCTGATGAAGCCCGACACGGGCCGCGTGCTCTACGACGGCGACGACTTTCTGCAGATGACCAAGCGGGAGACCGTGATGCTCCGGCGCCGCATGGGCATGCTCTTTCAGGGGTCGGCGCTCTTTGACTCCATGACCGTGCTGGACAATGTGATGTTTCCGCTCGACATGTTCTCCAATGACAGCTACCGCCAGCGTCGCCAGCGCGCCATGGACTGCCTCGACCGCGTGGGGCTCGCCGACGCTGCCGCCAAGCTCCCCGAGGAACTCAGCGGAGGCATGCAAAAGCGCGCCGCCATCGCACGCGCCATCTCCATGAGTCCTAAGTACCTCTTCTGCGACGAGCCCAACTCGGGACTCGACCCCAAGACGTCGCTCGTCATCGACAAGCTGATCCACGAACTCACCGTGGAGCACAACATGACCACCATCATCAACACACACGATATGAACTCGGTGATGGGCATCGGCGAAAACATCATATTTCTCTACCACGGCGTCAGAGAGTGGCAGGGTTCCAAAGACGAAATCATGACCTCGGACAATCAGAGACTCAACGACTTCATCTTTGCCTCCGACTTCAGCAAGCGTCTCCGCCAGGCCAACGAGGAAGCAGCTGCTCCTGACATCAAAGCCGACGCCCATGACTGATCGCTCCGCCTCCGGCCTCCTACGCAGCCTCCGCCCGACGCTCCGCGTCGCCCTGTTGCTTGCCGCCCTGCTGCTGCCCTTCTGCCAAAGCCTGGCCCAGACGAACCATATCCGCACCGACCGCATACACAGCCTCCGCGTGCTGCAAGACGGCCAAGTGGTCACCCATCCCTGTCTCGAGCTCGGCACAGGAGGACACCTCTCCATCTCCTTTGACGACCTCACCAAGGAGTACCACCGCTACATCTACCGCGTAGAACACTGCGACTTTGACTGGCAACCCTCTACGCGCATATTTGACACCGACTACCTCGTCGGCACCCAGACCGAGTGTCCCATAGACGACTACCACGAAAGCCTCAATACGACCGTAGACTATACCCACTACTGGTTTGACTTCCCCAACTCCCGCATCGGCGTCAAGCTCTCGGGCAACTATCAGATCCACATCATCGACGATGACTCGGGCGACGAAGTGGCATCGGTCTGCTTCCGCGTCGTAGAGCCCGCCGTCGGCATCAGTGCCAACGTAGTCACCAATACTGACATCGACTTCAACTCCGCCCACCAGCAGCTGCGCGTTGCCGTCAGTCCCCAGCCGCTCTCTCCGCGCGATCCCCGACGCGAGATACGCCTCGTGGCCATACAGAACGGACGCTACGACATCGCAGCCGTCAATCCCGCCCCCGACTACTATACCCCCTCCGACATACGCTGGGAACATTCCCAACAGCTCATCTTCCCAGCCGGCAACGAGTTTCGCAAGTTTGAGATGACCAATCTCCGTACCGGCCTCATCGGCGTAGAGAGCATCAAGTGGTTTGCCCCCTACTACCACGCAACCCTCTTCACCACAGAGCCGCGCCACAACTACGTCTACGACCAAGACCAGGACGGACGCTACTACATCAACTCCACAGAGCGTACCGACGACGACTACGAAGCCGACTACCTGCTGGTACACTTCAGCCTCCAGGCACCGCCACAGACCAACGGCCACTACTATATCTACGGCGGCCTGAGCAACTGGAACTACGTTCCCTCCTACCGCCTCGCCTACAATGCGCAGTCGCAGCTCTACGAGGGCACCGCACTGCTCAAGGAGGGATATTACAACTACCTCTACCTCTTCCGTCCCGACGGCGTGGCCAGCGGCCAGACCGAGCCGGCCGAGGGCAACCACTACCAGGCGGAAAACGAGTATACGCTCCTCGTCTACTACACCCCCATCGGCGGCCGCTACGACCGGCTCGTAGGCATGAAGACCTTCACCTTCAGCCCGCAGCACTAAGCCCGCTCCCACTCCTATACACAGACCATCATGACCACATCCTCCAGCCACCACATCGTCGTACTCGACGGCCGCCCCCTCAATCCCGGCGACCTCAGCTGGGCGCCCCTCCGCCAGTGGGGCACCGTCGACATCTATCCCGCCACGACCCCTGACCTCGTCATCGAGCGTGCCCGCCAGGCCGACATCGTACTGACCAACAAGGTCGTATTTTCAGCCCCCGTCATCGCAGCACTGCCGCAGCTCCGGTACATCGGCGTCTGCGCCACAGGCTACAATACCGTCGACCTCGCCGCCGCCTCGCGCGCCGGCATCGTCGTGACCAATGCGCCCGACTATTCCACCCAGAGCGTCGCACAGCTTGTTTTTGCCCATCTGCTCAACATCTGCAACCATCCCGATCACTACGCACGACTCAACAGGTCGGGCCGATGGAGCGAGAGTCCCGACTTCTGCTACTACGACCTCCCGTCGATCGAACTGCAGGGCAAGGTCATGGGCATCGTAGGTCTCGGCCATATCGGCCAGGCCGTCGCCCACATCGCTCTGGCCCTGGGCATGAGCGTGGTGGCCCTCACCTCCAAGCCCGCCGATCGGCTGCCCGCCGGAGTGCGCGCCGTATCGCTTGACCAGCTCCTCAGCGAGAGCGACGTCATCAGCCTCCATTGTCCTCTCACCCCTGACAATCATCACCTCATCAACGCCTCCACGCTTGCCCGCCTCAAGCCCGGAGCCATACTCATCAATACCGCACGCGGCGCCCTCGTAGACCAGGACGCCGTCGCCCAAGCCCTCGCCGACCGACGGCTCTCCGCCTATGCCGCCGACGTGATGGAGCAAGAGCCCCCTGCCGCCGACACGCCCCTGCTCCGCTCGCCCCACGCCTACATCACGCCCCACGTCGCCTGGGCCACCGTCCAGGCCCGACAGCGTCTCCTCGACATCTGTCTGGACAATGTACGCGCCTATCTCGACGGCCATCCCATCCACCAGGTCAACTCATAGACACGCCGCCATCCCGCCCGCTACAACCACAGACCCATGCACACCATCGTATTTCCCTCCTTCTACCAAATATTTGACTTCATCGGCACCCTCGCCTTTGCCATCTCCGGCGCCCGCCTCGCTGCCGGCAAAGACTTTGACTGGTTTGGTGCCTACGTCGTCGGACTCACCACAGCCATAGGCGGCGGTACGATGCGCGATGTCCTGCTGGGCGTTACCCCCTTCTGGATGACCAACCCCATCTATCTCATCTGCTCCGCCATCGCCCTGATATGGATCATCATCTTCAAGTCGCGCGTCACACGACAAGACCACACGTGGTTTCTCTTTGACGCCATCGGCCTCGCCGTCTTCACCGTGACCGGTATCGACAAGACGCTGCACCTCAACTTCCCCATCTGGGTCGCCATCTTTATGGGCACGCTCACAGGAGCCGCCGGCGGAGTCTTTCGCGACGTGCTCATCAACGAGATACCTCTCATCTTCCGCAAAGACATCTACGCCACCGCGTGCGTGGCCGGCGGCCTCATCTTCTACCTCTGCATGCAGCTCGCACTACCCGCCGAAGTGACCGCCATCATCAGCGGCGTGTCCGTATTTGTCATTCGCCTGCTCGCCGTCAGATTTCATATCCACCTCCCCCTCGTCCATCTCGACAAGCCCTAAGCCACAGCCCGTACCGTCTCCCCCACATCGGCACGCCCGCTCATTGTATCCTTGTGCCGTCGCTGTCCCACCTCGTCCCGACACGCGCCGGCCACCTATCGGGCAGGCCTCCCTCCGACCGCGCCACATAGCGCCCGACAGAGACCACCCAACATCCAGAAGCCAAAAAATCGCTTCCGGCGTATCATAATCCAAATAAAATCCATATCTTTGTACGCAAATAGGCCCCGTAGCTTAGCTGAATAGAGCGTCAGATTCCGGTTCTGAAGGTCCTGGGTTTGAATCCCAGCGGGGTCACTTCCGATAATCCCTGTAATCATCGAGATTGCAGGGGTTTGTAGTTTAAACACGAATTGTCATTTTTGGGAATTATAAATCATTTTTGGAAATAAAATCGCCGACAAATCGCCGACAAAAAAATATATACTAATATGGCAACACTTACTTTAGAGATTATCAAAAAGACAAAGCCATACTCTGTAGCTTTTCTCGTTAGGTCCGGAGAGACGAGAAAACGTATCCCAACCGGAATAAGGCTGGGTGAACTACCCATGAGCTAAAGACTCATGGGTAGTTCACGTTATCAAAAATGATAACTAATTATTATCTGTTTTGTGAGCATTTTTAACTTTAATACTGCGGATTGGGCTCATTCGTTTGAGACAATTTCCCCATAGCTAGGTGTAAGTTACCCACAAGCTAAAGACTTGTGGGTTTTACGGCACTTCAGATAAAATCAAAAATATTTGTTAACGATAATAATTCTTACTTTTGCAAAGTAAACAACCGCTACTACAAATGGTATGGTTATGAGGAAGTATTTATTATTACTCTTAATGTCATTATCCTTCTTGTCTGCTTATTCTCAGACATGGAGTGTTACCCATCACGATGCAAACGCTATGAAGAAAATAGCGGCTTATGATAGCTGTTCTTTTAAAGATAAGGATGAAAACTTGTTCATATTTTGGTCAAATAGACAAAAAAAATTCAGGATTATAACTCATAGTGGAATATTTGATTCCGAATATGGACATTGGCAAGCAGACATTGAGATAGAATTTTATGATATTAATGGGAAATCCATAGATAAAGTAGAAACCTATGGTAGGGTGGATAAACACAACATGGATGTATTAGAAAGCTGGTTATTTACAAAAAGAGCGAAAAAAGTTATTTCATACCTCAAAGATCAAAAAGGCAGCATTTGTTTCCGTCTTCCGATATTTCGCAAGATACAAAGGATGGAATTTACAGTGCCTTGCATGAAGAATCCTTGACAACTCTCACCTCTGAAGAGATGAGAGTATGTCAACATTTTGAAGTATTGATAATTAGAAGTGCGTTGCCTTAATATTACCACAAAGCAACCTTACCGCCTCTGCCTAAGTCAAGTGTAGCCTTGCTAAAGCCCAGAGCCTTGAATACTCTGCTCATAGTGGGTAGAGTTATAACGCTCCTGCCATTCTCCAATTTGGAGATTTGGGATTTCTTCACTCCTACTTTTTCCCCTAATTCTTCCTGTGTGAGGTTCTGCTTGATGCGCTCTTTCTTGATAGCCTCTCCCAGAAGATAAGAGTTCACTTCATCCTTTACCTGCTCTTCCATCTTATTACGTTCTGGAGTGCCTATCTTTCCCCAAACCTCATCTACGAATTCGTCTGCGGGTGTAAAATTCATCTTTGCCATATCCTTGCTTGTTATTTGTTGTTGAAGTATTCCTTTCTTATAGCCTCTGCCCTGTCTATCTCTTTGGTAGGTGTCTTTTTGGTTTTCTTTACCAAACCGTGGGTAGCCACTACCAAAGCTTCTTCCTCCGTGTCCCAGAAAGAAAACAGGCGGTAGTAAGAGCCATCGAAGAGAGTGCGTATCTCCCAGATGTTGGAGCCTCCTAATTTCTCAAAGAGTTCTTTATCCTTGATACCGCTTTCCAACTTACGGATATTAAAGGCTATCTTCTTCTGTGCCTTGATAGGCTGCTCCCAAAGAAAGGCTTTAGCCTCATCACTTAAAATTACTCTTATCTGGTTCACGTGTCCTTTACGTTCACTCGTTTGTACTGATTGCAAAGATAAGCTATAGTTTCCATACAAGCAAACTTTTTGGATATTATTTTTAGTCTTTTCTGTTTAACTTCTTTGACATACTCTCACCCCTGAAGGGATGAGAGTATGTCAATTATGTCCTGTTCCTCGGGTTCGGCTCAACGAAAGCCAGGCCAATCTTCGCAAACGTCCGTTCGGTGTTTCTCGCAAAGGTGCAGCTTTTGCCAGTGTATTTGAGGTGGTACACATCTGGGCTGTCAGCAGGAACTTGTATGGTAACATCCCCAGCTCGCATTACCTCCTTGAATGCTTCGTTCTTTGCCGTGAAATCGGCTGCACTGCTTCCCTGCATGGTAAAGTTAAGCGTAATACTGCGTTCGTTCACCTTTGGGATAACATCAGCGTACTGCACACCGTCCTTTGTCCGGTCGTTGTTTGTGATATAGTCTTTCAGTGGCTCATAGCCGTTGATGGTGTCGAGGAAGCTGTCTCCCATGCGCACTCCCCATTCAGAGAGTGCGTCCTTGCCGTTAATCAGTAATTCTGCCATAGTTACATATTCTTTATGTGTTTCTTAATTTCCGATACATCTCCGCTCATAGACTTGATAGCCTTATTCATCGCAGATGTATCCTCATGTATCCCTTTTAGCTCGATATAGGAGTTTGCCTGTATAGTTCTCAATTCATCGGAAATATCTCGTGTCTGAGCCTGCGCGACCTTAAACACCTCCATGTTTGCGTTCATCAGTGTGAGCTGGTCTTTCACCTGGTCACGTGAGATATTACCTGCGGTGGTGAGCGCAACGATATTGTTTGCCTGCTCGTAGGTGATGGATGATATTCCGTTGGCAGTTGCTTTCTGTGAGTCACCTACTCACTCGGTATGCGGTCAATGGGGCGTTTAGGCTGCTCTTGTGATTGTCCTTCTGCACCAAGTATCTGCTCCTCTGCGGGCGTCTGCTGTGGAGCCGTCTTCGCTTGCTCAGGGGACTCCACGGTCGTAGCCGCAGATCCATCCTCCTCCACCCGCCACAGACGCGACAATCCCGCAGCGCCACAACGATGCCGTAAAAATATAAAAACCGGACAAAAGCCATACACTTTGTTCTAATTTATTCTACCTTTGCACATATAAGAGAGAGGAACCAAAGGACCATACCTGCCGTGCCTGTCTGTCGTCCGCTGACCGTCATTTCCACGTTTGACTCTAGACACAAGCTACTTGGTCAGCAACAATAATGCTACATGGGAAAGATTTTACATCTTGTCATCGTCCTAATCGCCACCAACACCATTGCGTCGTGCCATCCCAAGGCCTGCCAGACGGCGGAGCAGCAGGCAGCCGACACCTCGCGCAGCGAGGCTACCGACCGCCGACCACAGGCCGACTCCCTCAGCAACGCGCAAGCCGCCCGAGAGCGTATAGAGGCCAAGATAGCTTTTCTGCAAGACATCTACGCCCATGTGATGTATCCTCCCGACATCAACACTCACCCCGCCAAGGGCGAGAGATACGCTCATGTGCTCAAGGCCCACCTGTCTGACCGCTTGAAGAGCGCACTAGCCTCCTATGACGACGGCATCGATGACGGCCCCGCTACGGATGCCGACGACCAACTCGCGCTCTACCTCTTCAGAGACGAGGCCGACTACGGAGCAGACGGGCCGGCGATACGATATACCTACGAGGGCGATGACTGGTATAGGGTAGATATCAACGGCACGACCACCGTGATGGTCAGAGTCGAAGATGCTCCCAAAGGCAGTCGGCACTTCGTCATCAGCGGATTGGTCAACAAGACTTATGACATTGATATACACTGACAGCGAGCGCCTCCCGCCGTCACGGCGTCAATGCAGCCCACTCCACACAAACTAAGCAATCATCACAAGCATCACAACCAAAAAAAATAATATCTATCATGTCACACTCCATTTCAAAATTAAAACACCTTGTACACCGGTTCTCGCCGGTCGTACTGTGCATGCTGACTCTGGCCATGGCCTACTCCTTGTCGCCAATCACGGCCTCCGCAGACAATGCAAAAGATCATATCGTTATCAAGCAGAAAAAAATAAATTTGGCATTGTAGGCAAAACTATCCAACACGAACCTCTCGTACCCTTTGAGTACGACAGCATTTGCCTTATCTCTGATAATAGCGGGCGCGACGCATACTATCTCACTATAAAAGACCGCATGAAGGGCATAGTCAAATGTAGTGTCGCCATGTATCAAGACGAAGTCAAATGGATCGTACCCTGCGAATACTCGGCACTAAATGTCAGTAAGTACGGATACGTCATCGTTCAAAAGGACTCGCTTCTCGGTGTCTACAGCTTGTACGGTGATGTCATACTCCCCTGCGAATACAACTCCATAGCCTACGACAAGGATTACGACCTCTTTACCATAAGTAAAAACAACCTTTATGGTCTCGCCCGTTCATCGTATGGTGTTCTCTTCAAGTGCAAATACTCTAAAGAGGACATCTACAACTTCATTCCCTTCCCCCAAAAAATTCTGAGACATTCATGATTTGTTCCAACGGAAAGTATGGTCTTTCCGTTGGCCAGACTGAAGAAGTCATCCTCCCGTGTGCTTACGACAGCTTTGCCTATGCTACCAGCCCCTGCGTCATAGCCATCAACGGCAAGCAGGCAGGCGTATACAACTGTAGCACCAAAAAATGGCTTATACCTATGGGCACACAGTCAATCACATACAGCGACGTAAGCGGCGTAAGCGGTTATGAAGTCACTGACGCCGCCGGACACTCTGTCTGCTACGACACTCAAGGCAACCAAGTCTATACCTTCCCTGGATGGCCCAAGCGTCGCGAGGCCACCAACAAAGACTTCAACGGCTACGATCATGTCAGTCAATCGGTCAGCAAATTGCCATATCTGTATTATGCCGCCCACGACAAGGCAGCCCAAGGCTATACCCATCTGATCAACGACAGAGGAGTCGTCATCCTCAACTTGCAAACGGCGAGACCGGTCTCTCTGGTGAGCTATGAGCTTTGCGCCAAGCGCAACGGGCGCATGGGCCTCATCGATACCAGAACAGGCAAGCTCCTGGCGCCTTATGCCTTTGACGGCTTCCTGGCTACACATATCGTCAACGGCGTCTTCCGTAATTGCATGTACAACAATACCACAACAGGACGCACCCTCTTCGTCTACGAAAACGGACGTTTCCTGGCCAAGAAGACATTTGCCCGCTCCGAAAGCCGCTCCGAAAATAGATTTCTCCAAGACTATCTGGGCTACGAATAATATCGTCTCGACAAGATAGCGGGCTCTACCGCGCCCGCGCCAGCGTAACCCCTCTTCCCTGTGCCGCCCCTCTCCGGGCAGACGCAGGGGAGAGCTCTTTTTGGCGCCCTCCCCATCCTTCAGACACGCCACTCCACCGACCGCAGCCTCCATATAAAAACTCGGCCAAGAGACGTACATCAGCATATAAATCCCTATCTTTGCAGTCAGCGTCTCTCCCCAGGCGCCCCCGCGTCTGCCTACGGCCACAGCCCGCAGCATCCTGCGCCTCCGCCCTACCGGAGGCCCTTCTCCGCCGACTGACAGGCTGGGACTCGCTACGACACTCCAAACCTTATAAGATATGCATATACGCAAAGCCACGCGCGAGGACGTACCCCTGATCCTCGACTTTATCCACGGCATCGCCCGCTATGAGAAGATGGAAGACGACGTACAGGTCACCGAGGACATGCTCCGCGACTGGGTCTTTGACCGTCAGATAGCGGAGGTCGTCTTTGCCATGGAGGACGACCAGGAAGTGGGCTTCGTGCTCTACTTCCACAATTACTCCACCTTTGTCGGCAAAGCGGGACTCTACATCGAGGACCTCTACGTCAAGCCCGAGTTTCGCGGCAAGGGATACGGCAAGGCGCTCTTCCTCTACCTCGCCCACACGGCACTGCAACGCGGCTGCGGACGCATGGAGTGGACTTGTCTCAACTGGAATAAGCCCAGCATCCGATTTTACCGTTCGATGGGTGCCGTGCCCCTCGACGACTGGCGCGTCTACCGCCTGACCGAGGACGGACTGCGAGCGCTCGAGACGTCTCAGCCCGCCCGTTAGCCTCGACAAGTCGCCCTATAGGCTTGCCGACGCACCGCCCAAGATCTGCCCTACAGGTCCGGCTGACCGCGACAAGCCTGCCGATGACGTCAGTCCTGCCCCATTTCCTCCGGCGGGCAGGCCATCCCCATAGCTACTGGCCGCAGGGCCTCATCCAGAGGTACTCCCGACCGCCGCAGGAGACGCCGGCTGGAGTGTGTCTATCTGCGAGCAGCCCCTCGCGTCGCCCGCCGCCCGACACAGCCGCATCGGCTAAGGGCCTCGCCGTGTCGCCATGCATAAAAAACGGCTTCCCGCCATACACTTTGTTACATTTATCCCTATCTTTGCATATATCAAAGGCAGAGGACAGCTCCAAGGCCTGCCGGCAAGCCCTCTGTCCACGATGCGGCTGCCCCATGCCAGACCTCGTCTGTCTCCAGCCAGACCACAACACATACCTCTTTGCTAAAGATACAACACTATGACCACTTCATCCTGCAAGATCCTACTCTTATCGCTTCTCGGATTCCTCGTACAGGCCGCAGCCGCCCAGCTTCCCGTACTGCGCGTCAGCTTCCCGGGCGAGATGACTGCCGACATGACATACATCCAGGGCACCATGACACTGACCGACACCGACGGCTCACAGGTCGCCCTGCCGGCCAAGTTTAAGACCCGCGGCGCCACAGCCAAGCAGTACCTAATGAAGCCCTCCTTCAATATGAAGATACGCACCGTCGACTCCGTAGAGATTGACACCTGCCTCTTGGGCCTCCGATCCGCCTCGTCGTGGATACTCGACGCCATGGCCATCGACCGCATCTGCATGCGCAATCGCGTCTGCTTTGACCTATGGAATGCTTACGCCCGCCTGCCCTACACGACCAGCTTCAATGGCCGCAACGGCACAGTAGGCCGTTTTGTCGAGGTCTATATCAATGACACCTACAAGGGCATCTACTGCCTCTCCGACAGGATCAACCGCAAGCTCCTCGGCCTCAAGAAGCCCAAGGTCGCAGACAACGGCACCGTAACCATACGCGGCGTGCTCTACAAGCAGGGTACGACCGATGTAGCAGACCAGTCGACCGTCGGATACTTCAACGACTCCACCATATACGTCATCCAGTACCACGATGCATGGGAGTTGCAGGAACCGGAGGACTACCCGGGCGCCACAGCATGGCAACGTCTCAATGAAGCCTACGCTTCCTACAACAACTATGCCAAGATCAAGCAAACCTTTGACATAGACAATCTCGCAGACTACACGCTCCTTATCATGGCCCTCAGTATCGAGGACAACTGGGGCAACAAAAACAAATTTTACTCCGCACGCAATGTCACCCAGGCTGACAAGAGCACCGTCTACTGCACCCCGTGGGACCTCGACGCCTCACTGGGCGGCAACTACAACGGCACCGACTACGACGGCACCTACTCCACATGGTCGCCGTCCGATATCACCAAGAATACTGTCGAGCCCTTTGCCACCTGCCTCGCACAACCCGACTTCCAGGCTCTGCTCAAGACTAAGTGGCAGAAGCTCCGCAGCACGACCTTTGCCGTGGACTCCGTCGCCAAGCGCCTGACCGACTACCGGGACCTCTTCCTCAGCAGCGGCGCCTGGGCCCGACAAACTGCCTACTGGGATGCTCAACAATACAAGCCACTCTACGTGAGCGACTTGACCAAGGAGATCAACTATATCATCCAATGGTATCGTGACCGCCACGACACTATGGACACCTACTTCGGCATCACGCCCGACCGTATCAGCGCTATCCGTGATACCCCCTCCACTCCGCAAGCCTACACCCTCGACGGACGCAAGGCGGGCAAACTCTCGTCGCTGCAGCGCGGCATCTATATCGTCAACGGACGCAAGGTCTGGATACCCTGACCCGACGTAACCGCCCCATCACCGGTTCTGCGGACTTGCAAAGCGCTCACAACGCACGCTTCCCCGCACCTGCCACTCATAGCTTCGGCTTCGCAACGCAGAGTCCCGCCTTCGCCACCCGCGATCATAACCTACTCAAGCCACACAAGCGGACAAGTGACGGCGACAGACAGCCCGCAGGCTCCTCTCAGAGGCTTCTGGTAGCCGCATGCCGGACGATAAGTGCTCTATAAGTAAACCCTAAGGGCCCCGAAAGACCCTGTCTTAATACCATCAACAATACTCATCAATATGAAAATCGCCGTAATAGGCGCAGGAGCCATGGGAGGCTCACTCGCCAAGGGACTGATCCAGATCCCCTCCGTACCCAACTCAGACATCACCGTTGCCGACCCCTCTGAAGAGAAGCTGAAAACCTTTGCTGCCCAAGGCGTCCGGACAACTACCGACAATACCGTCGCTGCCAACGCAGCCGATCTCGTCTGCATCGTCGTCAAGCCCTGGATTGTGCGTCAGGTGATCGAGCAGATCAAGGACAGCCTCGACTACGACCGTCAGCAGCTCATCATCGTCGCCGCCGGCGTTAAGTCTGCCGACCTCAACGAGTGGCTCAAGCGCGGAGAAAGCATTATTCCCTACTATCTCGTCATCCCCAATATCGCTATTGCTGTCCTCAGTTCGATGACCTTTATCGTGCCCTGCGGCGCCTCAGCCGCCCAGACAGCGGGAGTCAAGGCGCTCTTTGAGCAAATGGGCGGCGCGCTGGTCACCGAGGAGCGCCTGCTCGCTGCCGGCACCACACTGGCCTCCTGTGGCATCGCTTATGCCATGAGATACATCCGCGCAAGCGTCGAGGGCGGCGTCGAGCTCGGCTTCCGCGCTGCCGACGCTGAGCATATCGTCGAGCAAACAGTCAAGGGGGCTGTCCTCCTGCTCCAGGCTACAGGCGATCATCCCGAGGCTAAGATTGACGAAGTCACAACCCCGGGCGGCGTGACCATACGCGGACTCAACGAGATGGAGCACGCAGGCTTCACCAGCGCAGTCATACGCGGTCTCAAGGCCGGTCTGTAGTCTCTCCTCCCTCCGCCGTATCCCGCCATCCAGGCAGCAATTCTCCTGTCCGTCCAGCTACTTCGCCTAGCCGGCTACCCAAACCATCGAGAGTCGATAGCGGGGCATTAAAGAGGCGTCAAAGAGAGATCGGAGATCAACTTGAGAAGCGCCAAGGCCGGACTAATGGCCAGTAGAAAGACCTAGCGGCATCGCCGCCCACCCGTCTCCACGTCCGTCATCGTCTGCTAATTCGGCGAGATTAGCCTTTGGCACGGGGAAATCGGGATGCTCTGCTTTTCCGTTCCCTCTTGCTACAGCGGACACGTCAATCAATCCTCCCATAGACAAGGGCCGTAGCGCTACCATCCCAGCGCTGCGGCCCTTATTGTCACGTTGCAGCATCCTTCTCGGCCCCTTCACCGACAAGATAAGCCTGTCCGACTATCACCGTCTCTGATAAATGATTATATTTGCAGTATAATAGAGCTAAAAAACGTAGCGCACATGAAACGTGCTTTTTCTCTCCTTGCTACTCTCCTGCTCACCGTGAGCAGCTTTGCCACTACCAAGGTTGTGACGGTCGATGGACTCAAATACTCCGCTGATGCCGAAAGCAAAACGGCGAGACTGGTGGGCAATGACTACAGTGGCTACATCACCGTGCCAGCGTCGTTTACCGATGACGGAGTGACGTACAGGGTCACCTCGATAAGCGATGAGTGCTTCCAATTTTGCACCGGACTGACGGGCGTCACGCTCCCATCGTCCGTCACCCAGCTGGGCGACTATTGCTTCCGCAACTGCACCGGACTGACGAGCATCACCCTCCCCGACACTGTCACCTCGCTAGGCTTGGGATGCTTCTCCGGATGCAGCGGCCTGACGCATCTCACGCTCCCCTCCTCCGTCACCCAACTGGGCTACAATTGCTTCGAGTCGTGCACGGGACTGACGAGCATCGTTCTTCCTGCCTCCATCACGCAGCTAAGTGGGGCTTGTTTCCGCGGATGCACCAGCCTGAACGACATCTCCATACCCGCCTCCGTCACCTCGATAGGCGATGAGTGCTTCTACAATTGCACCCGTCTGAAGGGTATCACCCTTTCCTCTTCCCTCACTACGCTGGGCATGAGTTGTTTTGAGGGTTGCAGCGACTTAACGAGCATCACCATCCCTGCCCCTGTCATCTCGATCGGTCTCTATTGCTTCCGTGGCTGCAGCAGTCTGACCAGCATGACCTGTCTGGCGCAGACCCCGCCGTCAGTGACCGGCTCCGCCTGGACCGGTGGTACGACCAGCGCTTTTGAGGGTCTCAACACCTCCGCTTGCACCCTCTACGTCCCCGATGTGACGGCATACAAGGCGGCTGAGGGATGGAAAGACTTCAAATATATCTACAAGATTACGACCGGCATCAGCCTCGCCAAGACGCGCCATGTGGTCGTAGCCGTCCAAGGCGGCATCGTGCGCCTAAGCGGACTAAGCGATGGCGAGCCGGTACAGTTTTACTCCCCCGATGGCCAATTGCTGGGCAGTCAGCGTGCCCTCAGCGGCACCGCCGTCCTCTCCACCTCCGCTCCCCTCGTCGTCTGCAAAGTCGGTGACACGAGCCTCAAGGTGCGGGTAAAATAGATTTTGCTTCCGCATCATTTTCGCAACAGCCCCACAAGGCCGGTGTGCGTCTGCTTAGAGACGATAGGGTGAAGTGGCAAGTCACAGAGCCCCAACTCCTTCCGTCATCAAGCGTTTTGCGTTCTATCTGACGCTGGCAAAATCTCCGCCGAGCATTTGCTGAGAGAAATTGCCCTCATAGACGGGTGTGGCAAACTCCACTCGGAGGAACCCTATCCCTTCGGCTACGCACAGGCAGCGATGTACGCGATACAAGGTCGGACTTAAATTTTTCTGGAAGCCACCTTGTTTTTTCTAGGTCCGACCTTGTTTTCTGCCTCCGACATCTCCTTCCTGTAGCGCGTTTCCGAGAAGGCACTATTCGGCACAATGACCGGTAATTATTTGGTAAAAGTTGGCAGCGAACCGATACAAGTTGACGAAGATGGGTACGTGTCGGCTATAGTTCGGCGCAAGTAACTAATAATAAGACACCAAGGACTTGCCGTAGGCCTATTTGGATAGGCGATGATTGGGGCCATCATTGGGCAAGCATCCCCTTCGGACAGAGGTCGCCTCCGTGCAGTGGAAGGTGTCGCCATTTTATTCAAGTAGAACTGCTTCTGCAATGTGATTCAGAGGCCAATTTATTCAAGTAATTGACCTATTCAGAAGACTTCGCCGATGAAGGAGCAAACGAAGGAAATATTTAACATTCGCCTAGGACAGGTCCACCACTTGAGCAGCCTCTTGGCCGGTGAAGAGGCGCTTTTTTGCGCAGAACTGAAAGGCAGTGTGCACGAGGACCGTTTCTATCGGAATGCACGCCGCAGGCGAGGCTGCGCAATTTGACATTTTGTGTATTTGTCCGCTTCTCTATTCGGCAGATTTTGACTACTTTTGAACTATCAAAATACCAGTATATCATGGACGAAGCAATCAAGCAAATAGGCCAGCGCCTCAAGGGCCTGCGCGAGGTGCTCAACATTGACGCCTCCGAGATTGCCGAACTATGCGGCATCTCGCTCGACCACTACCTCAAGATTGAGGCTGGCGAAGCCGATCCATCGGTCTACCGTCTGGCCAAGATATCCAAGCGGTTTGGCATTGACCTCAACGTGCTCCTCTTTGGCGAGGAGCCCAACGCGAGCCGCTACTTCATCACGCGACGCGGCCACGGCGTGCCGACCGACCGGGCCAAGGGATACGAGTTTAAGCACCTCGCCTACGGATTTAGAGGACGCAAGGTCGAGCCCTTCATCACCAAGGTCGACCCGCTGCCCGAGGGCACCACACGCAACTTCAACTCCCACGAGGGACAAGAGTTTATCTATGTCACCGAGGGCTCGCTGCAAGTCAACCTGGGCAGCAAGAGCTTCACCCTTGAGCCCGGAGACTCCTTCTACTTCGACTCCACACAGCCCCACAACTTCATGGCACTCAATCAACAGCCTGTATACTTCCTCGTCGTCATCATCTAGACGGGGGCATACTTCACAAGACACGACATACACATGATCGAACGCTTCTTAACCCAAACCCATTTCAGCTCCACTGAGGACTACAAGCAACACCTCCACTTCAAGATACCGACCGACTTCAACTTTGCCTACGATGTCATGGACGTCTGGGCCGCTGAAGCACCCGACAAGCTTGCCATGATATGGGCAAGCGAGACGGAGGAGACACGTTATTTCACCTTCAAGGACCTCAAGGAGCAGACCGACCAGACAGCCAGCTACTTTCAGTCCCTCGGCATCGGACATGGCGACATGGTGATGCTCATACTGAAGCGCCGCTACGAGTTCTGGCTCTCCATGCTCGCCCTCCACAAGATAGGCGCCGTCGCCATACCGGCCACACACATGCTCACGGTCCACGACATCGTCTACCGCAACAATCGTGCCTCGGTCAAGGCTATCATCTGCGTGGGCGATGAATATGTCATCCGCCAGGTAAGCGACGCCATTCCTCAGAGCCCTACGCTCCAGGTGCTCATCAGCGTAGGCCCCATCACGCCCGAGGGATGGCACGACTGGCACAGCGAGTGGGACAAGGCGCCCCGTTTCGTCAGACCCGCCCATGTCAACACCAATGACGACACGATGCTCATGTACTTCACCAGCGGCACGAGCGGCGAGCCCAAGATGGTGGCCCACGATTTCCTCTACGCTCTCGGACATCTGACTACGGGCGTCTTCTGGCATAACCTCAGCCCCGACAGTATCCACCTCACGGTCGCTGATACCGGATGGGGCAAGGCCGTATGGGGCAAGCTCTACGGACAATGGTTTGCCGGTGCTGTAGTATTTGTCTTTGACCACGAGAAGTTTACCGCTGACAAGATTCTCCGCCAGATAGAGAAGTATCGCATCACTTCCTTCTGCGCGCCCCCCACCGTCTATCGCTTCCTCATCCAGGAGGACTTCAGCCACTACGACCTCTCGTCGCTGCGTTACTGCTGCACGGCGGGCGAAGCGCTCAATGCGGCTGTATACGACAAGTTCTTCCGTCTCACAGGCCTCAAGCTCCACGAGGGATTTGGCCAGACCGAGACGACCATGACGCTGGGCACCATGCCTTGGGTCGAGCCTAAACCGGGCAGCATGGGTCTACCCAATCCGCAGTACGACATCGACCTCCTCCGTCCCGACGGCACAAGCTGTGAGGACGGCGAGCGCGGCGAAATCGTCGTACGCACCGACCGCCACAAGCCTGTCGGACTCTTTAAGGAGTACTACCGCGACCCCGAACTCACCCGCGCGGCTTGGCACGACGGCATCTACCACACCGGCGATATCGCCTGGCGTGATGAGGACGGCTACTACTGGTTTGTAGGCCGCGACGATGATGTCATCAAGAGCAGCGGCTACCGCATCGGCCCCTTTGAAGTCGAGAGCGCCCTGATGACTCATCCTGCCGTAGTCGAATGTGCTATCACCGGCGTGCCTGACCCGATACGCGGCATGGTCGTCAAGGCGACCGTGGTGCTTGCCAAGGCATGGCGGGACAAGGCCGGTGACGCACTCATCAAGGAACTCCAAAACCACGTCAAGCACGAGACAGCTCCTTACAAGTACCCGCGCATCATAGAGTTTGTCGATTCTCTCCCTAAGACCATCAGCGGCAAGATACGTCGCGTCGAGATACGCGACAAGGACAGCCATAAGCAATACCAATAGCCTGCCATGTCAGCCACAACTCCTCCCCGCATCGTCATCAAAGTGGGCAGCAATGTGCTGACCCGCGATGACGGCAAACTGGATGTCACCCGCATGTCCAGCCTTGCCGACCAGATTGCATGGCTGCGCCGCCAAGGATATCAGATTATCCTGGTCTCCAGCGGCTCTGTCGCAGGCGGACGCAGCATCTTCAGGGCTAACAAGCGACTGGACTCGGTCGAGCAGCGCCAACTCTACTCCGCCATTGGCCAGGTCAGGCTCATCCACCTCTACTACGAGCTCCTGCGCGAACACGGTATCCACGTGGGCCAGGTGCTTACGATGAAGGAAACATTTGCCACCCGCCGGCAGTATCTCAATCAGCGCTCCTGCATGGAGGTGATGCTCCAAAACGGCGTACTCCCCATTGTCAACGAGAATGATACCGTCAGCGTTACCGAGCTCATGTTTACCGATAACGACGAACTCTCCGGGCTCATCGCCTCAATGATGCAGGCCCAAGCCCTTATCATTCTAAGTAACGTAGACGGCATCTACGGACCTGGCTCTACGCCCCGCAAGCCCCAGATACTGCCCGTCGTCAGACAGGGTGACGATCTGACGCCCTACATCAGCCGTGAGAAGAGCGGATTTGGCCGAGGCGGCATGCTCACCAAGTGTGCCATCGCCCGCCAGGTCGCAGACGAAGGCATCAAGGTCTGCATTGCCAACGGCAAAACGCCCAATATCCTCATCGACCTCATACGCCGTCCTGAGCAGACGGTACACACCGAGTTTGAGCCCAACACGCAGCCCGTCTCTCCAGTAAAGAAGTGGATTGCCCACAGTGCCAGCTTTGCCAAGGGGGCGGTCCGTATCAATGACTGCGCCGTGAGCGCCCTGCTGGGCAAGGAGGCGACGAGCCTGCTGCTGGTGGGCGTAACAGCCGTCGAGGGCGACTTTGAGGAAGGCGACATCATCCGCATCCTCGACAGCACCGGCCGCGTCATCGCCGTGGGACGATCAGCCTACAGTGCCAATCAGGCCCGACAACACCTCGGCGAGCACAATCTCAAGCCCCTCGTACACTACGACTATCTCTACCTCGAGTAGTCCCCTCCCGGCCTGCCACAGCACCGTCCCATTCTGCCGCAGCATAGTCTTGTTTGGCAGCAGCAGCATCCCGCTCAGCCGTGGCAAAGTCTGTCAAGCGAAATCTCACAAGAGGCGTCGCAACAAGCCTTGAGGTATAAAGAGCGCCGGACGTCGGACAGCATCGCGCCGTCAGACGCTGCAAGCAGCATACGATTTGGACCTGGTATCCGCCCACACTGGGCTATAGATACCAGGTCCAATCTTTTAATGTCTTATTCGCCCATCACTCCACCTAAACCCCGCAAGCGCAACCGCTGGGCCATGGTGCGTCACAGCGTGAAGATGCTACTCCGTCGTAGGAAGCTATCGGACAGCAGCAAGTCTATGCCTGCTGATGCTGGGGGCGCAGGAGGTCGTTGACGGTCTTGACAGGATTGAAGGTCTCCAGAGGCACTTCGACAAACACGGTATTCCAGTCGCTCATAGCGCCGTTCCAGAGCCCCGGACGTTCGAGCGCCTTGAGCTCACGTCCGTCCTTGGACTTACTAGAGATGAATCCAGTGGACTTGTCAACGTAGTTAAGCAGCGAGAAGGGCTCGCCTTTATAATTCTTGAGGCCGCATACGAGGTCCACGGGGTTGAAGTGTGTGCCCTGGCTGAACATCTGTTGTGCCTCGGTGTCGCTGCGATCTATCTGAGAGCTCTCAAGTATCTGCGGGCTTACGACACCGTCTTTGCCGTAAACGAGGAAGGGGCCGCCACCCGGCTCCCCCTGATTGCGTACCATACCGCAGACGCGGATAGGCCGGTTGAGCTTCTTGTGAAGATACATATTGAGCAGTGCATCGTCCATCTCGTGGGCACGGGGATTGATCTGGCAGAAGTAGGTCTCGAGCTTGTTGAGATAGCCGAGGAGCTCGTCGTGAGTACAACTGCGCGTCATAATGCGGCGGAGCATGGCAAAAACATCTGCCTGCAGGGTAACAAGCACTCCGGCAAGGAGCTGCTTCCACTTGATGACAACGGGCTTGAGATGGTCGGGCACCACATTGTCAATATTCTTGATAAAGACGATATCGGCAGGGATGTCGTTGAGATTTTCGATGAGCGCGCCGTGGCCGCCTGGGCGGAAGAGGATACTACCGTCTGACTGACGGAAGAGTTCATTGTCGGGTGTGACGGCAGGCGTGTCGGTAGATGGCTTCTGCACGGAGTATGTGATGTCCAGCTGGGCACCTAAGCACTTTTCGAGGGATTCCTGGCGTTCGGCTATCAGCTGCTGAAAGAGGGCCATATGAGCCTGAGAGACGGTGAAGTGGATATGTACCGTGCCATCGGCTCCCAACGCATAACCGGCACCTTCCACGAGATGCTCCTCAGCAGGCGTACGCGGTCCGTCGGGATACAGGTGAAACTTGAGCAAACCCTTGGGCAGCTGTCCGTAGTTCAGTCCTTCACTGCCCAGCAGAGCGCGTACGACGTCCTTATAGCGGTGGTCGCGATCGGCCAACTCCTGCGCTCCAGCCCCGTAGAGACGGCGGCAGGCGGCATCGAGCTCATCGTAGAAAGCGAAGGCAGTCAAGTGGGCGAAGAAGATCTTCTCCACATCGGTCTGCGGCTCATCGTAAGACGCGTCGACGAAGGCAAAGAGCGCCTTAAACATGCGGCTAGCTGCGCCCGAGGCGGGTACAAACTTGACTACGCGGTGGGCGGGGTCCGAGAGATAGTCCTGCCAGGCGCGGGCAGCCTGCTGCTGCTCCTCATCGGAGAGGCACTTGATGCCGTGGCCCACCGAAGCGGCGTCGTAGAGACGCAGATAGGGGAAGCCAGTGACAAAGTAGTTCAGCTCTTCCTCAAGCTGAGCCTCGGTGATGCCCTTGGCAGCGAGCTGCTGTCGGTCTTGATCTGTGATATTCATCTTGATAGATTGTATTAAATGTATAGAGTTGCTTATGTGTCATTTAGCTGAGCGCACTGACGCAGGCGCAGAGGCCTTAGTCTTGCGTATTGTGCGACGCAGGGGGTCGAGCGAGTCGTAGTCAGCACCTGCTTGTACCATTCTGTCGACGAGGCGGAGGGCTTCGTCACGGCGGCCGTCACGGGAAGCGAAGAGAGCTGCGCGGCGCAGGTAGTCGATGTCCCGGGGCGAGAGCTCCACTACGCGCTGCCAGTCAAGGCGGGCGAGATCTTGCTTGCCCAGCCCCTCCTCTATATCGGCGCGTGTTGCGAGATAGAGCGACCGCTGCGGGAAGCGGGCTACCAAGCCGTTCATGCGTTCCAGCGCCTGAGCGGCCTTGCCACTGCGAGACTCAAGCAGAGCCAGACTGTAGAGCGTCCGTTCATCGAGAGGATCGCGGCTGAGCAGCGTCTCAAAGTCATGCTGCGCCTGCTGCGTCTGACCAGCATTGGCGTAAGCGAGCGCGCGAAAGAAGAGGGCGTCACTGTTGCCCGGCGAGAGGCGAAGCGACTGATCGTAGTCGACGATGGCCTCAGCCGTGCGGCCGAGCAGGAGGCACATGCCGCCGCGTCGCAGGTAGCCCTTGAGATAGCGCGGGTTGGCCTCCACGGCCCGGGTATAGTCGGCAAGGGCACTCTCCTGCCTTCCTTCGCGCTCGTTGAGCTGCCCGAGCTCATAGTATATCTCAGCATTGGCCTCCTCATGAGGCAAGACCTTCAGCGCCTGCTGGAAACGCGCCTGCGCCACTGCAAAACTGTCGTTGCTCAAGGCATGGTAGGCTCCTCTGACGAGTCGCAGATATCTGGCAGTGTCGGCAGCCAAGGCCTGACGAGCAGAAGGGCGCTCTGCCGGACTCACGGACTCTACACGTGGTTTGCCGTCGAGGGTGATGCGCGTCTGGGCGGTGGCTGACGGAAGACCGACCAGCAACTGGAGGACCAGCAGGGGAACTATCTTGCGTAAGAGACGGAAAGCGGTATGCATATCGGGAATAATCAGTCGCGCTGCCAGAAGACGGAGGTCAGCGGAAGCAGGACGCAGAAGATCTCAAGACGCCCTGCCAACATCAGGAAGGAGCATACCCACTTGGCCATCGCAGGCAGCGAGGACAGGTCGGCGAGCGGACCATAATGGGTACCGAGGCTGGGGCCTACATTGCTGAAACAGGTGATGGCGATAGGCAACGAGTCAGTGGGAGCAACGCCGCTGATGTCAACCAGTACGGCACCTACGACGAGCAGGACGACGTACCAGAAGAAGTAAGCCATCAGGATGATGATGGTAGACTCGCTTACGGGCTGATGATTGAGCCTCACGGGAATGACGGCATTGGGATGCAAGAGACGCTTAAACTGGGCCACGGCACTCTTAAAGAGAAGGACGATGCGTATACCCTTGACACCGCCGGACGTACTGCCCGAGCAGGCGCCCGTAATCATGACCATCGTCAGCACAAAGACGAGCGGATGGTACCACTGACTGAAGTCGCTGGAGACAAATCCCGTCGTAGTCTGTATGGAGACCACGTTGAAGAGCGCCGTCCGCAGGGCCTCAAGCCAGTCCAGCCCCTTAAACTTGACAAGACAAGCCGTACAGAGAGCAGAGACGGAGACCACGGAGGCTACATAGAGCCTAAACTCCTCATTGTGCGTCAGCAGTCTGATATTGCGCTGCTTAAAGAGGAGGTATATGGCGATAAAGTTGGTGCCGCCCACAAACATGAAGCAGATGAGCAGATACTCTATCAAGGGGCTATGGTATACCATCACGCCTGCCTGATGGGGAGCAAATCCGCCAGTAGATAGTGTCGACATGGCAAAGTTGATGCTGTCAAAAGGCGTCATGCCGGCTAGCCAGAGACTGATGGCGCACATGAGCGTAAGCGCTCCGTACATAGACCAGAGCCACTTGGCTGTGGTGCGCATGCGGGGGTGTATCTTCTCATGAGAGAGGCTGGAGGCCTCGGCACTGAAGAGCTTCAGTCCGCTCTGGAAGTTGTTGGGAATCAGCGTGAGGGTGAAGAATACGATACCCAGTCCGCCAATCCAGTGGGTCAGACTGCGCCAGAAGAGGAGGCCGTGGGGCAGCGTGTCAATATTGTTGAGTGCCGTCGCACCGGTCGTCGTAAAGCCCGACATGGCTTCAAAGAAAACTGTGGAGACATCTCCACAATAGCCGCTCAGCAGCAGGGGAAGCATACCTACCAGCGAAAAGACAACCCAAGTAATGGCGACGACCAGGTAAGCCTCCCTGCGATAGATCGTATCGGGTGCACCGCGGCCTACGCCAAAGAAGAGCAGCAGGCCAAGGCCGAGCGCGATGGATGTGGTCAGGGCAAAGGCTGTCAAGTCGCCCTCATGGTAGTAGAGGGAGACGCCTGTAGTCAACAGGAGCAGCACTGCCTCGAGGAGGATCAGTGCTCCGATCAGTTTGGCTATCATCCTGTAATTGATCATCGGCTCTCCATAATAATATCCCGCCGTCCCGCCGTAGCGGGCGCGACACCTGTAGCTGTCGCGGCGGCTTGCTGCCGTAACGGGGCGGCACCCCCTTGCGGACGACCTGCCGTCCGGCTGCTGTATGCGGGTACAAAGTTAATCATAATCCGCCATATCCTATCATCTTCCGCCATATCCTGCACGTCTTATGCTCGCCCAGAGACTCCACGGTCTCTCTGCGTCAGGCGAAGAAGGTACTCAGCCGGCTCAGGTCGGCATTGAGACAAAATGCAACGACGTGGTCGCCCTCCTGTACTTGGGTATTACCATTGACCAGCTGGCCTTCGCCGTCTCTGACAAGGCCGCCGAGCGTACAGCCCTTGGGCAGGTGAAGGTCCTTGATGGGCTTGCGCGTGATGCGGCTCCCTGCCTTGACCTGAAACTCGGCGACGTCGGCATTGGCCACGACGAGACTCTTGACGCTGGTCACGTCGGCCTTGAGCATCATCTGGTAGATGTAGCTCGCAGCTATGGTCTGCTTGTTGATCAGCGTGCCGATGTCGAGACTCTCCGCCATGCTGACAAAATTCATATTGCCTAGCATCGCCACAGTCTTCCTCACGTGCATGCGCTTTGCCGCTAAGCAACTCAGGATATTGACCTCGGTATTGCCGGTAAGGGCAATAAAGGCCTCTGTACCGCTGATATTCTCGTCCATGAGCAGGGAGAGATCACGTCCGTCGCCGTGGATGACCATCACATTGCTCTTGTCGATCAGGCGATTGAGCTCGTGACAACGGTCGAGGTCTTGCTCGATGATCTTGATGCGCATATAGTCAGGCATGAGGCGGGCTGCATAGACGGAGGTCTCGCCGCCGCCCATCACGATGACGTTGCGCACATCGGGGTAGTCATTCTTGCCGGCGATCTCGCGGATATAGGGGATGTACTTGCGGGTGGTCATGAAGTAGACCAGGTCATAGCAGTGGAGCTCGTCGTCTCCGTGGGGGATAATGGTCTCGTCGGCGCGCTTGATGGCGACGATGTGGTACGGGGCCTCGGGGCCACAGAGATCCTTGAGAGGAATATTGAGTATCTGAGCATTGTCTCTCACCTTGATGCCCATCAGCACGAGCTCGCTGCCCTCTACCTCCCACCACTGGCGTATCCAGCTGCGCTGCACGCTACTGGCGATTTCGCGGGCGGCGATCATCTCAGGCATGATGAGGGAGTCGACGCCTACGGTGCGAAAGAAGTCGCGGTTGCGGGGGTTGATGTACTCGTAAGACTCGATGCGCGCCACCGTCTTGCGGGTGCCCATCTTCTTGGCCAGCATGCAGGCGGTCAGATTGACCGTCTCGTAGGGCGTCACCCCGATGAAGAGGTCGGCATCCTTGGCTCCTACGCTCTTGAGCGCCTCGATGGAGGTCGGCTTGACGGCGCGGCCCATCAAATCATAATTGTTGACGAGCTCCTCAAAGCGGTCTGCGCGTTCATCAAGTAGCGTGATGTCGTGATGCTCACGGCAGAGCAACTTGGCCAAATGGGTACCGACAGAGCCGGCACCGGCTATGATGATTTTCATGAGATAGCGTGTTTGATGGATTCGACATCCAGTCCCACCTCGGCGTAGAGCTGGTCGACCGCACCGTGGGGAACGAACTCGTCGGGCAGGCCCAGGCGCGTCATGTGGGGCGTATATCCGTGATCCTCCATGAACTCGGTCACCGCGCTGCCCATACCGCCTTGCCTGACGCCGTCCTCGATAGTGACGATGCGGCTGAAGCGGCGGCCGATATCAAGAAGTGTCTCTTCGTCGAGCGGCTTGACAAATCTCAGGTCGTAGTGGGCAATCGTATAGTCGAGTCCCTGGGCGCGCTTGTCGGCCTCTACCTGACGGATGGCCTCAGCAGCTTGTATGCCAATGGGGCCAAATGAGATAAGGGCGACGTCGTGACCCTCCTTGAGGCAACGCGCGCGGCCTACAGGCACCGATTCGAGCTCACAGTGCCAGTCCTTGTCGCTCACACGTCCACGGGGATACCGTATGACAAAGGGACCCATACCGTCCATCTGGGCAGTGTACATCATACGGCGAAGTTCCTTGCCGTCCAGAGGCGATGCGATCGTCAGATGAGGCACAGCACGCAGTGCGGCGATGTCAAATGCGCCGTGATGCGTGGGGCCGTCGGCGCCCACCAGGCCACCCCGGTCGAGACAGAGCACGACGTGGAGCCGGCTGATGGCGACATCATGAATGATATTGTCGTAGGCGCGCTGAGCAAACGAACTGTAGATATTGCAGTAAGGGATGCACCCGTCGATTGCCATGCCCGCGGAGAACGTGACCGCGTGTCCCTCGGCGATGCCCACGTCAAAGGCGCGTCTGGGCATGACTTTGAAGAGATAGTCCATACTGCAACCGACCGGCATAGCGGGCGTGACGCCTACAATGCGGTCGTTGCGCTCGGCCAGTTCGACCAGCGTCTTGCCAAATACCTGCTGAAACTTGGGCGGACAGTCCTCGTCGCCACCACATTTGCGCTCGCCAGTCTTGGGATCAAACTTGCCCGGTGCATGCCAGACGGTGGCATTGTGCTCTGCGGCACGGTAGCCCTTGCCCTTGACGGTGTGCACATGGAGTATGCGCGGGCCTTCCATATCCTTGATCTCATTGAGCGTACGTACGAGTTCGTCGATATTGTTGCCGTCGATGGGGCCAAAATATCGGATGGCGAGTCCTTCAAAGATGTTGCGCTGATGGGTCAGTACGGCCTTGAGCGCATTGTTGAAGCGGATGATATCCTTCTTGCGGCTCTCGCTGAGCAAGCCCCACGAGGCCAGCTTCTGCGCGGCGCGCCAGCGGAAGGTATTGTAAGTGTTGCTGGTGTGCAGATGGTGCAGATAGTGCTTCATACCTCCGACGGCGGGCGAAATGCTCATGTTGTTGTCGTTAAGGATAATGAGCAGATTGTTGGGCGTGGAGGATACATTGTTGAGCCCTTCAAAGGCGAGACCGCCGCTCATGGCTCCGTCACCGATCACGGCGACGACTTTGCGCTTGCTGGCAGACTGCTGGGCAGCTACGGCAAGCCCCAGGGCGATGCTGATCGAGTTGGAGGCATGACCGCAGGTGTTGACGTCGTAAGGACTCTCGTCGGGCGAGGGAAAGGGCTTGATGCCTCCCCACTCACGCAGGGTGTGGAACTGACGGCGACGCCCCGTGAGTATCTTGTGGGCATAGGCCTGATGACCCACATCCCATACGATGCGGTCTTCGGGCGTATCCAGCGTGTAGTGGAGCGCCACGGCAATCTCCACGGCCCCGAGGCTCGAGGCCAAATGGCCGGGATGACGCGAGCAGACGTCGATGATCTCCTGCCTCACCTCTGCGCATACCTCCGGCAGCTGGTCTTGCGCCAATCGGCGCAAGTCGGCAGGACTGTCTATCGCGTCGAGCAATGGGTAAGTCTTGTCTTGATTGTCCATCATATAGCTTGCAAAATTAACGCAAACTAAGTAAACCCCCAAGTAGTTTGCCCCAAATCGTGCTTTATTCCTTCTCCGCTTCCCTCTCCAGCACGCTCTACATCGGCCGCTGCAAGCCTCGCAGACAAGGTCGGACCTTGTCGCAACTACATCCGACCTTATTCAAGCTACATCCGACCTTGTACGCCATAGATGCCATCTTGTCCGCCACATGTAGCGGCACGGCCTACACTCTGCGCCTTGTCTCTCCATCCGTCTCCGGTCCATCCGCTCCACCTCGCCACCTTGTCCGCCACAGACGGCGGCCTTGCCAGTCCACCATCGAGCGTCGGCGGTGACAAAATGGACATTATAATATATTAAACGTCACATACGGTAAACAAAAAAACGAATATTCGTGACACGTGACAAAATAAATCACTAACTTTGTCCAAAATTTGACTTACAGGAATTATCCCTGCCATGACAACACTAAATCTTACGCAAATCACCAATGGACGCATTCTCACGCCCCAAGGATGGCTCAAAGGTGGCAGCATCATCGTCGACGGTGCAGGCCACATTGCAGAGATCAGTGACACAGAGGCGACACCCGAGGGGTGCACCACTTTTGTCGACGCACGCGGCATGTACATCGTGCCGGGCGCTATCGAGATGCATGTCCATGGTGGTGGCGGACGAGACTTCATGGAAGGAACCGAAGATGCCTTCAGAACGGCCATTGAGGCCCACATGCAGCATGGCACAACCGCCATTTATCCTACCCTCTCCTCCTCCAGTGTCCCCATGATCATGGCTGCCGCTGAGACGACGGAGCGCATGATGCGCGAGAAGTCGACGCCAATCCTCGGCCTCCATCTCGAGGGCCCCTACTTCAACAAGGAGCAGGCCGGAGGACAGATGATGGAATACATCACCGCGCCCCGCCCCGAAGACTACCGCATGATTATGTCGTCTACTCATTGTATCAAGCGCTGGGATGAGGCTCCCGAATTGATTGGCACAGAGGATTTCGGCCGCGCCTGCGTAGCCAACGACATCATGCCGGCTATCGCCCACACCAAGGCTGAGTATCGCGACGTCAAGCGCGCTTGGGATGTCGGCTTCAGACATGCCACGCACTTTTACAATGCGATGACGGGCTTCCACAAGGTACGCGAGTACAAGCACGAAGGCACCGTGGAGAGCATCTACGCCATCCCCGACATGACAGTCGAGGTCATCTGCGACGGCATCCACGTGCCGCCCGTAATCCTCAAGATGGTCTATATGTTTAAGGGCGTCGAAAGAACAGCTCTTATCACCGACGCACTGGCCGTAGCGGCAAGTGACAGCACCAAGGCCTTTGACCCGCGCGTCATCATCGAAGATGGTGTCTGCAAGCTCGCCGACCGTTCTGCCCTGGCCGGCAGTATCGCCACCAGCGACCGGTTGATCAATGTTGCCGTGACCAAGGTGGGCATACCGATGGCCGATGCCGTCAGAATGAGCGCCGAGACTCCGGCCCACATCATGAGAGTCGACGACCACACGGGCATGCTTCGCAAAGGCTACGACGCCAATATCTGTATCTACGACTTGGACATCAACCTGCGCTTTGTGATGCAGAAGGGGCGGATCGTGCGCAACGACTTCCATCAAGCTGAGAAGCAGTTCTGATCCGATTTCGCTAGTTTCTGTCCTCTGCGATTAACCTACAGAGTACCGATATTGCCTGCCCCGATATAATATCTGCTCCGACGCATAACGCCCGGAGATGACAACCATCCAACATCGAACATTTCCTCATGACACCTACCCCTCCACAACACGCTGCTGCACTGCAGCACTCCACAGTTTCCTTACGCCAATTCTGGTCCACCCACTGCGCTAACCACCGGAGAGGCACCAGGTCCGCACTATCAGCCCACACACTGCGCCCCTATCTGCTGCAAGTGCTGCTCTGCATCTTGCTGCTTACCCCACTGACTACTGTCATGAGTGCCCAGCATCTCGTGCTCGCCTCCAACAAACCGCTGTCCCGGCTCCACGGGTTTGACCAACTGCCTCACCACCTCCGCATCACCAATGACGAGGCTTCTTCCCATGTTCAAGGCATCGCCGTCGACCTGCAACGCGGATTTATCTACCTCTCCTTTACCACCAAGCTCATCAAAGTCGATTTTGAAGGCAATGTAGTAGGCAGCGTAAGGGGACTCAGTTGCCACTTGGGCTGCCTTGACCTCGACACCATCACGGGCCGCCTCTACGCCTCAGTGGAATACAAGGACGATGATATCGGTCAGGGCATCAGCGGCGGCGCCGCCAAAGGCCGGGCCAACAACTTCTACATCGGCATCTTTGATACAGAAAAGATCAACCACCCCAACATCAACTGCGAGACCGGCAACGTGATGAAGACCGTCTACCTGCCTCAAGTCGTTGCCGACTATCAAGACAGCGTGACCAATCAGGGCGTCCTCGTGCCTCACCGCTACGGATGCTCAGGCGTGGATGGCATCAGCCTCGGCCCGCAATTTGGCACGACCGACGGACCACGCATGCTCAATATCGCTTACGGCGTCTACAGCAACACCTCCCGCACCGACAATGACTACCAGGTATTGCTCCAGTACAGCCTCGACTCGCTCGACAAGTACGCCCAGCCCCTCGTGCAGGCCACGCCCCACCACAGCGGTCCCGCCAAGGCTCAGGCACGCTACTTCGTCTACACCGGCAATACAAGCTATGGCGTACAAAATCTGGAATACGATGCCTCTACCCACTATTGGCTGATGGCTGTATACCAGGGAAACAAATCCACCTTCCCCAACTACACCCTCTATGCCGTAGACGGTACCCAGGCCCCCACTCTTGAGACGCTCCGAGGCATGGACTCGGGCGAAAAGGGTCTCGTATTGCCACTCGCCGCCGACGGTCTGCAGGATGCAACTACTGGCATACGCGGATGGCGCCAGGCACTGGGCTCCACAGGTCTGGAGTCCATCGGCAACGGATACTTTGTCATCGCAACCAGCGGCTCCGACGGGACTTACCAGACGGCCACGCTCCAGCTCTACCGCTGGACAGGCGACACGACTTCACCGTTCCAGCTCGTCAACTAGCCTCGCGCACCACACACCCTCCTTTTCTGCAATTTCTATAAGCGGCATCCTCTCCATGCAGACCGCTTCACTACATCCACGAAGCTATCCGTCTGCGGCACAGCGCCTGCCCCATAGGAGGAAGCGCCAATCTCACACATCGCCCTCTCCCCCACTCTTTGCCAAGTCCTATATCTCCACTATATCAGCCAGAAAATCTGTTCTGCATACCCGAAGAGGCCCATTACGGAGGGCTTATTGCGTCAAAACAAAATGTTGATATAGCAAATTATTAGTCATTTTGTAAAGTTAGAAGCAAAAGAACGGTCTACAAATTTGCATTTACAAATGACAAAATATGATTTTTTGGGCAAAAAGTTTTGGCGTTATCAAATTTACATCTATATTTGCAATGTTTTCATGGTATTAGATTTAAGGTTAGTAAAGCATTGGATGTCGAGAGACAACCAATGCTTTCTTCATATGCCGACATAGGATTTTCCCACACTGCACCGGCCATCCTCCGACGCGCTCATGCTAGCCTCCGCATCATCCTACATATAGCTGAAAGGCAGCCCGCACCTCCAGCTTTCGGCTCATCAAAGGCAGTTCCGCCAGTTCAGCAACCAAGCACAGTTCCGCAGCCAATTTATCGGCTTCCTCCGGCTCAGAAGTACAAAAAATGAACTTCCATAAGCAGTCGGGCGAAGCTGACATCGCTACTAACATCCCACACTTTACACAAACAAAGCAACCACCCCGTTCTCTACCAAATCATCAGCGGGCATCACGGGCTCGACAGCGGGTGAATATAAATATTTTGCGCGTCATGCAGTTTTTTCTTCCGCTTCTCTTGTTGAGAAAGAAAAAAGTCGTATCTTTGCACCGCTTTAGAGAACGAGGGCGTTTAGCTCAGCTGGTTCAGAGCGTCTGCCTTACAAGCAGAGGGTCGGCGGTTCGAATCCGTCAACGCCCACATCACCTCGCAAAAGCCTATCGGGCGTTTAGCTCAGCTGGTTTAGAGCATCTGCCCTACAAGCAGAGGGTCGGCGGTCCGAATCCGTCAACGCCCACATCCGATAAATGTTTTGTTTTTAGATTTGACTGCCGCCGCTGAAGCGGCTTTTTTTATTTGTATACCTCAGTTCAATAGGACATCAGCGAGGTGTACATCGTTCATCATCTCCTGCAGGATGTCGATTAGCAGGCCCTCCCCGACTCTCATGGCCGATCAACAAACACGTGTGCGCGACAGACGCCATCTATGAACGGCAACTCGTACCAATAGGAGCAGACGACGCTCCGATTACACCCTCCACCGTCCTACCTTCATCGGAAGTCTCTCCGTGAGCGTCCAAGCTATATAAGCAAGAATCCCGCTTTCACCAAAGGTCACAGGAACTATTCTTTTTTTATATAAAGAATTGAATTAAGTTCCTCAGATTGTCAACGAAGCCGCGAAGGAAAAAGCCCCTTAAATTGCCTTCATAATACATTGAAACCCAATGAATTATAATCAATATTTGACATTTTCACAACTAACTGGTTATCAGACAATAACAACTCGCCTTCCAGTTTAGACTACATCAGACCTAGTTTAAACTACATCAGACCTAGTTTAAACTACATCCAACCTTGTTACGCTTACAAGGCTACTTGTCATCACGACATCGGCACTTATTCGTAGCAACATTATTGATTTATTATATAAAAAAGCAAGCCAGAGAAGCGAGAGTCGGTCGAAAGCCGATAAGACGCCTCACAATCCCGACAGGTACGCACGCAAAGACCGCCTATACGCTCCCGCAGCCCTATTCTCCAACTCCGCAGACAAACAGGCACAAAGGCCGAGAAGACTGTTTGCCATACCCTTGGGAAATATCCAGAGTTAAAGACGTCACTCGGAAGTTGCCATCCATGGTGCAGAATAGTCGTAAAACATTTCCCAGAGAGGCCACTCAATAGTCATGGGCAAGCATTACGACAAAGCCGAAGCGGGAGGGTGCGACATCATTCCGCAATATAGTGGCAGCGTTCCATAAGTACGACAATGGGGCTTTTTGACTTCTGCGACGCTTGTTTCCCAAGTAATATGCCGAGAACATTACAATGTCAAGAGGAAGTGATACTCTACGATAGCGGAGTGGCGTCGCAGATATGCGATTTTACATCTTCCGCATTGCTCAATGATAGACGCCTGTTCCCAATTGATTTTCTACTGGATCCTTCCACTCCAGAAGACCCGGGCATATCCCTGCACAGTATCAAGCGGGACGTCAAGCAGGACAGTCAAAAACAGGAGCTTAGTCCTTACGGGCTAAGCTCCTGTCACATATCATATAGATGAAATGGCTTACCAGATATCCTCGTTGAGCAACGGGTTGTCCCAAACATTCTTCGGACAGAGCTCGACATAGTTGCCGAAGAGCTCGAGGCTGGAGATATCCAAGCAGGTCTTAAACTTGATCCAGTACGTCTTGTTGTGATCGAGGTAGCCGCGGTAGAGGATACGACGGCAGGTCAGCAGACGATCACGCAGAGGCACGGTGTGAGCCGTGGTCGTACGGTTCTGGCAATACTGCTTGGGGCCCTTCATATTGTACAGGTTGCGCATCTGCTGGTCATTCTCGATAGCCAGCAGCGTGTCGCCGCCGAAGTCAGTCTGGTCACCCTTGGCGATACGTACGTCGGCTGATGTCGGGCGCAGGTCAAACGGCAGACCCACTGCCTGCATGCGCTGCGGATCAGTACCGATGTATACCTGTACCAGACCGCGGGAGTCGAGGTGAGACACACCCCAGCGGATTTCCCACGTACCGGAGTAAGGCACAGGCATCAGCTTGATAGTCATCGTCATGTTGGAGCCGCGCCATGCAAACTGGTCACCCTCGATACCCTGCCAGCCGTTGTTTCCCGAGCTGAGCACGGTACGATAGTCCATATCGCAGTTTTGTGCTATCACATTCTTGACATACTGGTACTTGGTCGGGATGTAGTAGTTGGGACCTTTGGTCGCGGGGTGACGGAGGCCGTTGCTCATCAGCTCGGGCATGTTCTGTGCGATATTGTAGCGGATACGCTCATTGAGCACACTGTTGGGCACGCCATTATCATAGATCAGGATGCCCTTGATCGGGTAGTAGTAGCCATTGAGGGCATTGTTGTTGTTCGCACCATTGTTGTCCACAATTGTGATACCCTCGCGGTCGCAAGAGGTCTCGTTGTAGCTGCCGTTGAAGGAGTTGTCGCGGAAACTGTGGCGGTTGATGTGGTATACACCATCGGTATGCGTATGCGTAATCTTGAACATACGGCGCTGGTCCATCGTGAGGTAATAAGCCCAGATGTCGCATGTAAGCTGGTTGGGCAGGGTAATGTTGTAACCCATCTCATCAAAGTGGACGCAGAGCAGGTCGTAGGAGACGCGGAAGGGAACCAGGTGGTAGGAGATGAACTGGTTGATGGCGTTGTCCTTGCTCTTGAGGTCACTGGAAGTAGCATTGGGATAGGCCTCCTCGCACTTCTGCTTGAACTTGGCGTAAATCTCGTCCCAGTTGGTGATGACGTCACCGTCCATGATAGGAGCCGGTATGCCCCAGTCGGCCTCGTAGACGCTGTCGGTCTCGACAAAGGCGGTGTAGCCGTAATAGCGGTGAGGCGGACGGGTACGGCCAGAGTTGTAGTAGGGCTTGTCACCCAGCTGGCGCACATCGGCGTCGGGCAGATTCTCATAGACCTCATCGCGGTAGAGCTGCATGGAGTCGGCCCAGCCTGTCTCGGAGAGCAGGCGGGAGAAGATATGCAGGTTGTCTGCCGTAGCCATCAGTGAGGGCAGGTTGGACACAGACGGAGAAATGACCTGGTCAATCACGTGAACGTAGCCGTTGGTCACCTCATTGTCGCTGTTGATAATATGTGACGTTCCGTTGAGCACAACAGTAAACCGGCCACCCTCCAGCGTGTCAAAGGAGACGAGGATGTGGCGGTCGTTGAGCGTTCCCTCCACGAGCGCGCCCACCGTCATGTCGGATGTCATGTAAGCGTTCTCATCGCCGTTGTCGATGATGCTGTTTTGGGCAATCACGTCGGCTGTAGCCTCCGACATTGTGTCGATATTGTAAGGCTTGTGGCCGTAGATTGAGTCCAGATAGGTAGCCATTGCCTTGTTGGTAGGAAGGAATACCGTGTAGTGGCCGCGGGCCGAGAGCAGGGCGTCGAGGTAGCTGTCTGAGTTGCTTGAGGCTTTGGCCTTGGTCAGCACCTTGTAGAACATACTGTACTGGGCTGTATCGGCCTTGATGAAGTCCATTACAGACTGTCCCGTGAATGTGTAAATGTCTCCCTGGTCTACTGAGTCTGAGCACGAGCCCAGCACACCCAGAAGTGCCACTGACAAAGGCAATGCCTTCATCCAGCTGAGACTAAACAGTTTGCTTTTCATATTACATCGTTTTGTTTATATTATTCTATGGTATCTCTCTTACGCCGACCGCTTGGTTCATCATGGGCAATCCGGATGGGATCATCACAACATCCTACTCCCCTTGACAAGACCGTTTCCTGTCTCACCTGCATCCGACATTGTCTTAACTCAATCGAACCTTGTATCGGCAAGTAACAGGACCGCGGTACCGCATATCTACGTGCACATCATCTTTTGTCTGTTTCTGTGCTATAAATATCTACTTGGATGCAAAATTAGAAAGATTTTTGATTACTGCACCCAAATCTTATAAAAAAATTTGGCATCTAGAATTTCTTTTTTCACAACTCGCCTCCATCCACCTCCGGGAGCCAGACAATTGCGTCAGACAAGCTCATTGATAAAAGAGACATACAAGTAAATAATTATCAACTACTTTCATCAGCAACAGTTCCAATAGCTGTACGTAAACGACCAGACCCGACTTCATACAGCAGAAAAACAGCGTGTTACAATTAAATATTTTTAACCTGCGCTCAAGCAGCTCGCCCAGCACCCCCGGGCAGACGGATGTGCCGTGTAATCAAAATAAAAAGGGCAGGCCGTCTGCTCAAAGCAAATAGCCATGCCTGCACCAAAAGCGAGACAGGAGCTTAGCCTGTAAAGACTAAGCTCCTGTCACACGTCAGTATGAATGGACTGGCTTACCAGATATCCTCGTTGCGCAACGGGTTGTCCCAAACGTTCTTGGGGCAGAGCTCGACATAGTTGCCGAAGAGCTCGAGGCTGGAGATATCCAAGCAGGTCTTAAACTTGATCCAATAGGTCTTGTTGTGATCGAGATAGCCGCGGTAGAGGATACGGCGGCAGGTCTCCAGGCGATCACGCAGAGGCACGGTGTGGGCTGTCGATACACGATTCTGACAATATTGTTTTGGGCCCTTCATATTGTACAGGTTGCGCATCTGCTGGTCATTCTCGATAGCCAGCAGCGTGTCGCCGCCGAAGTCAGCCATGTCAGACTTGGCAATACGTACGTCGGCTGATGTCGGGCGCAGGTCAAACGGCAGCCCCACTGCCTGCATGCGCTTCGGATCAGTACCAATATATACTTGTACCAGACCGCGGGAGTCGAGGTGAGACACTCCCCAGCGGACCTCCCATGTGCCAGAGTAAGGCACAGGCATCAGCTTGATAGTCATCGTCATATTGGAGCCGCGCCAGGCAAACTGGTCACCCTCGATGCCCTGCCAGCTACCTTGATTGCCGTTGATCACGCAACGATAGTCCATATCGCAGTTCTGGGCAATCACATTCTTGACATACTGGTACTTGGTCGGGATATAATAGTGCTGCCCCTTGGTGGCCGGGTGGCGGAGACCGCTGCTCATCAGCTCGGGCATGTTCTGTGCGATATTGTAGCGGATACGCTCATTGAGCACACTGTTGGGCACGTCGTTATCATAGATCAGGATGCCCTTGATCGGGTAGTAGTAGCCATTGAGGGCATTGTTGTTGTTCGTACCATTGTTGTCCACAATTGTGATACCCTCGCGGTCGCAAGAGGTCTCGTTGAAGCTACCGTTGAAGGAGTTGTCGCGGAAACTGTGGCGGTTGATGTGATAGACACCATCGGTATGCGTATGCGTAATCTTGAACATACGGCGCTGGTCCATCGTGAGGTAGTAAGCCCAGATGTCGCATGTAAGCTGGTTGGGCAGGGTAATGTTGTAGCCCATCTCATCAAAGTGGACGCAGAGCAGGTCGTAGGAGACGCGGAAGGGAACCAGGTGGTAGGAGATGAACTGGTTGATGGCGTTGTCCTTGCTCTTGAGGTCACTGGAAGTAGCATTGGGATAGG
>Ga0256406_1001002_pt1 | contig 47365 bp, 47 predicted proteins | sample RumenRJG_03DNA_FD_185986 | JGI IMG/M metagenome (GOLD analysis project Ga0256406, IMG submission 185986) | Bovine rumen microbial communities from Lethbridge, Alberta, Canada - RJG_03 | ecosystem: Host-associated > Mammals > Digestive system > Stomach > Rumen | place: Canada: Alberta | collected... | reverse complement strand
ATACTTCGCGTTTGGACGAGACCGATATTGAACTGAATTTAGGTTATTCCTCTGAAACTACTGCTACTGGCATGAAACTGAAAAAAGCGGAGTATGTACCGTATATTTCCAATCCGCATTACTACAACCAGAAGAGTTACTGATGACAACAGGAGCAAAGCTCAAGGAGGGATTTTGCGTGAAGAAGATTGGGCAAAAACGCTTTAGCCTCGGTGCGGTGGCGTTGACGTTTGCGTTGCTGGCCACGGGTTGTGGCGGGAGTGATAAACTCGTCTCCGACCCGCAGGCCAAGTATGAGCCGGTGCCGCAGGCAACGGATGAGTTGCGGGCGAACTCGGCCGTAAGCGCTGCAATTTACGATGCGTTTGATAACTATTTTGCCCACGTTCCGCATGATGGGGCGCTCGTGCTGCAGCAGACCGTGGATTCCGGCTTTGGCTTCCGCAACGCCACGAAGAAAAATCCGGCCTACCCCGTGGTCTCTAAAATCGTTTGCTATGACATGCGCGTGGGTTACGCGGCGGGCGGTATTACGCCTAACGACAGCTCGCTGGGCATTCGCCTTGCCCCGGATGAGCGTCCTTCCAAGGAAACCTATGCCGCCAGTGATAGAGATAACTACATCAATCTCGTCTTGAGCTCGAAGCAGGGTTCCAAGGAGCTCCTGTCCAATGATTTTATGTTCTTCCAAGACGCCCAGAATAAGGCCCTGACGGACCAGTGGCAAATCACGGCGGACCGCGGCCTGCTGGTGACGCCGCATATACCGGGTAAGATTACGCTGGAAAAAGTTGATGACGGCGTTAAGATTACCTATGAGCGGCCCAATGCGTCACCAGTGACGCAGACCTTGCCGATGAAGGTCTATGGGTTTATCCCCGATGTGGCGGCCCATAACTTTGCCGTTACCGTCGAGATGTACCAGTGAGCAGGGAGGCGCAAAAGATGAATAACAATACCATGAAAAAGATAGGTGCCGTCGTAGCGCTGGTGCTCGTGGTGCTCCTGTTGCGCAACTGCGGTTCGGATAAAACGTCTGACGCGGACACGTATGTCAGTGATGATGCGCTGGTCTCGGCCTATAACAAGGATGCTGGCGATAAGGCGAAGTTTTATAACGATGGTAGCAGCTATGTTACCCAGTCAGGCCTGTCTTTGCAGTTCCAGCAGTCCGAGGGCAAGGTGATAGGCCTTTTGGCCATCCGCAACAAGGACATGGATGCCCAGGAGGTGCAGAAGCAGGTCGGCAAAATCCTCGCGATGGTGCAGAACCAGAAAAAGCTCAAGGACGAGGATAAAGTTTTCGCAGATTTACATCTCACAGATACCAGCGACAGTGAGGTTTATCAGGCGACAAGTGATAAATTGCATATTGAGAAAATCGCCGTCAACACCGTGGACATTGGCGGCGTTGCTAATCTGAACGCGCCGCTTACGCTGGTGCATTTCTACAGCGAAGGTGCAAACAGCAAATTACAGGCCTCCTCGGGCAAGCCAGCTGACTTTAAAACGTTCGCGCTGGATTTTGTGGCGAACGGTGTTGTACAGCTCGACCGCTTTGACTATTTCCCGCAGGTCAAAAAAGCTCAGAACGGCGATAAGGATGTTGACGTATCCGTGCAGTAAGCTATTGGCTTATTGTGCAAGCTGGTCGTGCAGGCAGATATAAGGGAGGTGACGGATGCCATGGGCCCCAGCGAGGGGGGCCATGGCATCAAGTGGCTATGGAGCTTTTCGAATTATTTTGGTTGCTAATGGCCATTGCAGTGCTCGTTAAACTTTGGCAGTGGTTGCGGCGTATCTTTGTGCGGCGACGAATAAACGAATTGCAAGGCGGCGTTACGGACGCCGAACTTCAGGCGTTTATGTCGGAGTTTTCTTCGGGCTTTCCCAATTATCCCGAAATTTGGCAAGCACTTCGCGCCAAGGATGCGCTGGTACGTTCTTCATCAACCGTTTCACGGGAAATGAAGGCAGAGTTCCATACGTTTCTGTTGGGGCATGGGGTTAATGTTCGTTGATTTACCGACTCAATATTGCCTTATAGAATCATGTGCTTACAAGGAGGTAGGGTATGAATAGTGAATGCAAAGCCACCGTGGTAGTAGTGGCGGTGGCTCTTGGGGCTTATTTTGCGTTCAACAGCCTTACGGCACCTAGCACCACCCATTCCCCTGCGACGTCGACCAAGCAGGAACAGACGCAGGAGAAAAGCAATGCGGTGGCCAAGACCGTAGATAATGTAAAAAAAGCGCAGGAAGGTGCGGCAATTGTTGATAGTGCAGCCAAGGGAGTGCAGGAACGCCAACAAGCCCATGCACAACAAAAGCGTGAATGGGACGCACAGATGCAAGCTCGGGACAAAGAGGCACAACAACTTCGGCAAAGGATACAGAGCGAGCAGGAGAGGATGCGCCGAAATTGGGAGAGTAACCAATAAAAATAGATTTATATACGATGCCAATATAAATTGAGCATTTAGCTGTGTGTTTTATGAACCAACAAAAGGACGTTGCGCGGGCAACGTCCTTTTGCGTATTTAAACTGCGGTGGATAGGGGCGATTCGGTTTTGATGCTTTCCAACCACTGCGCATGCAGGCGCGTATCGGTGCCGAGCTCGGGGTGGAAGGCGAGGGCGGTTTGGTTTTGCCAGCGGGCGGCGACGATGTGGCCGTCGATGGTGGCGAGGATGTCTACGTCAGGCGCGGCCTGTGTGATATAGGGGGCGCGGATGAAGGTCATCGTGAAGTCACCGAGGCCCTTTAAAGGTGCTGTCTGCTGAAAACTGCCGAGCTGGCGGCCGTAGGCGTTGCGCTGTACGGTCACGGGCATGGTGCCGAAATGCACCGTTGGGTCGTCTGCGAGATGCTGCGCGAGCAGGATGAGGCCCGCGCAGGTCGCGAGCACGGGCAGGCCAGCCCGTATCATGCGCTGCAACGGCTGAAACATGCCTAAATCACGCAACAACTTGCCTTGTACGGTGCTCTCACCGCCGGGGAGGATGAGCCCGTCAATATCCTTGATATCTGCCAGCTGGCGCAGCTCTATGGCTTCATAGCCGAGTTGTGCCAGCATTTTTTCGTGTTCCAGAAAGGCGCCCTGGACGGCGAGTACCCCGATACGCATATTATTGCCCCCGTTCCTCCATGATGGTTTTGATTTCGTCCGCGTTGATGCCGACCATCGCGGGGCCGAGGTCCTCCGAGAGCTCGGCGATAAGTTTGGCATCTTTGTAGTTTGTGACGGCCTGCACGATAGCCGCGGCGCGCTTGGCAGGATTGCCCGATTTGAAAATACCTGAGCCCACGAAGACGCCTTCGGCACCGAGCTGCATCATTAGGGCAGCGTCGGCTGGTGTGGCGACGCCACCAGCTGCGAAATTCACGACCGGCAGGCGCTTGTGTTCATGCACATAGCGCACGAGGTCGATGGGGACGCGCAGTTCCTTGGCGGCCTCAAAAAGCTCGTCCTCCTGCAGTGAGGCCACGCGTGCGATTTCGGCGTTGATTTTGCGCATGTGGCGCACGGCCTGCACGACGTCGCCCGTGCCCGGCTCGCCCTTGGTACGGATCATGGACGCGCCCTCGCTGATACGGCGCAGGGCCTCGCCGAGGTCGCGCGCACCGCAGACGAAAGGCACGCGGAACTGGTGCTTATCGATATGGTAGACATCATCGGCGGGGGAGAGTACCTCGGACTCGTCAATGTAGTCGATATCGATGGCTTCGAGTACCTGCGCCTCGACAAAATGGCCGATGCGGCATTTCGCCATGACCGGGATGCTCACGGCGGCCTGAATACCTTTGATCATTTTCGGGTCGCTCATGCGCGAGACGCCGCCTGCTGCGCGGATGTCGGCGGGGATGCGCTCGAGTGCCATGACGGCGCAAGCACCGGCCTTCTCGGCGATTTGGGCCTGCTCCGGGGTCGTGACATCCATAATCACGCCGCCCTTGAGCATCTGCGCGAGGTTTTTGTTGAGTTCATACTGTGTATCTGCCATCTAAATAGCCTCCTTGTGTTTTCTGTGCTCTATGATATAATCAAAGTGGTATTATGAAAATAACCAATAATATAATCTTTTAGATACCAGATAGAGGAGGCAGCAGCACATGCTGACCTATGATTGTACGCATTGTACGGGGCCGCTCTATGCCTTTCTCGCGGGCTGTATCAAACGCGATATTACGGCAGGACGCCTGGCTGCCGGAGAGCAGCTGCCCTCGAAGCGGGCGCTCGCACGCCAGCAGGGCGTGAGTACCATAACGATACAAAATGCCTATGACCAGTTGTTGAGTGAGGGCTATATTTTCGCCCGCCCGCGGCGCGGTTACTATGTGGCTGAATTGGGGCGGCGCCCCCAACCGGTTGCGGCAGCACCGCGTAAGTGTGCCATCGAGGTACCGCGGCGACCACAGTGGCGCTTTGATTTTTCTTCCAATAAAACGGAGAGTGCGCATTTCCCTTTTTCGGTTTGGGCAAAAATTATGCGGGAGACCCTCGCCGAGCACCGCGAGGAGGTACTGGCCGTGACAGAATCTGGGGGGGCCTATGCCTTGCGTGCCGCTATCGCGCAGCATTTGGCCTCTTTCCGTGGCATGAGTGTAGATCCCGCACAGATTATCGTGGGGGCGGGCACAGAGTACCTTTACGGCTTGCTGATTAAATTGCTGGGAAGGGAGAAAATCTACGGTATCGAAAATCCCGGCTACCGCAAATTGGCCAAAATCTATGCGAGTCACGGTGTAACCTGCCGTTATGCCGGGCTTGATGCGCAGGGTGTGCGTGTGCCCGAGCTTACGGCCATCGGTGCCGAGGTGGCACATATTTGCCCGAACCATCATTTCCCTACGGGTATTACCATGCCTATCAGCCGCCGTTACGAACTGTTGGCCTGGGCTAATGCGTCGGCGGGACGCATGATTATCGAGGATGACTATGACAGCGAATTTCGTCTCAACGGGCGCCCTCTGCCAACGCTGCAGAGCATCGACGCGGCGGGACGGGTCATTTATATGAATACTTTTTCCAAATCGCTTTCGCCTGCCTTGCGTATCGCCTACATGGTATTGCCCGCCGCACTCGCGCAGCGCTTTTATCATGAGCTGGTTTTTTACAACTGTACGGTGCCCGCTTTCGAGCAGTATGCTTTGGCGGCGTTTATCAGTCAGGGGTATTTCGAAAAGCACATCAACCGCATGCGCCTGCATTATGGCCGCAAGCGGGCACAGGTGTTGCAGATTATCCACCAATGCTTTACCCCGGCGGAGTGTCAGGTACATGAGAACGATTCGGGTCTGCATTTCCTGTTGGAGCTGAATACACGCGTGCCCGACCAGGTCATCGAACAGCGTCTCGCGGCGCAGAACATCAAAATCCGTTCCTTGCGTCACTTTAACTTGGATCCGCAGGCCAAGGATCAGCATGCGTTCCTGCTCAATTATTCCAGTCTGGAGGTGGCAGGTCTGTCACCGGCACTCAGCACCCTGCGTCAGGCCATGCAGTGAAATGACTGAAGGCACTGAGGCCGTTGGCAGCTGGTTAGTTATGGCCTCAGTCTTATATATAGTAAAGGCAGCTGCCTCGGTAGAGAGGCAGCTGCCTTTTGTTAATTATGTATTTGCGCTAAGGTGTGTTTACACTTTGAATTTGGCGACCTGCGCCTTGAGTTTATCGGCACCGGCCTGTGACTCGCTGACTTTGCCGAGAATGGCGTTAGCTTTGTCGGCGACCTGGGTGACCTTTTCGGCGACTTGGGTATTGCCTGCCGCCTCTTCGTGTGTGGCCTTGGTGATTTCTTCCATAGCCTGGTTCATGGTCAGCATGTCCTGTGCTACCTGCTGGGAAGCGGCGTTGCTCTTGCGGGCAAAGTCGCGCAGATAGTCGGCGTCAGCCAGATACTGGTCGGCGGTCTGGTTGATGGCCTCGTAGTCTTTGGCGATGTTTTGTTCCATGAATTGCAGCAGGCCGAAAGCGCCCTGTGAGAGGTCCTGCACAGAGCCGGTTACGCGGCCGGTGAGCGACTGGATTTTTTCGGCGGTCTGCTGACTTTGTTCGGCCAGTTTGCGCACTTCATCGGCGACCACGGAGAAGCCGCGGCCAGCCTCACCAGCCCTGGCGGCCTCAATAGCTGCATTGAGGGCCAGCAGATTCGTTTGTTCGGCGATGCCGGTGATGTCCTGCGTGAGGGTATTAATCTGGTCAACGACTTTAGCCGCCGCGATGGCCTGTTCGACCGAGTCCTTTGTCTCGTGGTATACGTCGCGCGCCCGTTTGCTGGACTGATCCATATCCTGCTTGAGCTTGCTGGCGCGTTCGGCCACAGCGATGGTGTACTCCTCACTTTGCTTGGCTTCGTCCGCATTGCGGCGGATGTTGTCGCCGATTTGGTCAGCGAGATGTTGCAAGTTCGTCGTGGAGGAGGCTGTCTCCTCCATACCGGCGGCCATTTCCTCGGTAGCGGCGGACATATCCTGCGCGCCATCGTTGAGTTCGCCGACGAGCCCTTGCACTTCCTGTACCATCGTGGCACTGTTTTCAGCTTCGCCGTGTACCTGTTTGAGGAACGCGCGCAGGGACTGTTGCATTTTTTCCAGAGCGGTAATCATCTTGCCTACTTCATCGCGGCGGTCAGCCAGCTCCGGCGGCAACTCCTGCGTGAGGTCACCATCGGCAACGGCATGCAGCATGTTGACGGAGTGGCCCAGCGGCTTTGCGATACCGCGCGCGATAAGTGTAGCCGTAACGAGGCCGACGAGCAGGCCGAGCACGATGATACCAACGAAAATTTTAATCGTGCGGTCATAGGCGGCTGAGGTGGCCTCGAACTGTGTTTTGCCTTGGGCGATGTTGTCCGGCGTGAGCTCGCCGAGACTGGCACTTACGGCTTTAACTCCGCTGAGGCTTTGCATGAGCTTGGCCTTGTCGGCGGGAGAGTTCGTGAGGTTAGAGGCACTCTTGGCTTCAGTGGCAAGTTGTGTCAGCTGCCCATTCAAGGTGTCAAGGGCTTTCTGAGCCCGTTCGCTGGTGTCAATGGCACGGATTTTGTCTGCATCCTCCTGGATGGCGGTGGCCTTTTTGGCGATGTCATCGAGCAACAGTTTTTGATCTTCGGGGGCGAAGTCCTGCTGGAGCAGGTAGTCCGTATTGCTCTCCATGCCGCGCAACTGCAACGTAGCATCGTTGAGGTACTGGGCCGTCATGAGATTGTAATGGTACATGTCATCGACGGCCTGGCGTGAGCGGGAGTTGGCGTAGATGCCGACGCCAGCCACGATACAGGTGATGACGAGCATGATGGCAGCGAGCAGCAGAATTTTTATTTGTACACTCAAATTTTTCACTCTTCACACCTCCGCTCACTGGAATTGGGCCACATTATCTTTGGTAATGGCGATAAAGGGCACTTTTTCGTCATCGGTTGACTGGCCTGAGGTCAGCATCTTCTGGATAATGCCCATGATGGTTTCGGCAGATTTATCCGGATCCTGTTTGACGGTCAGGCTCATGTCACCTGCGGCCACGGCCTTGAGCGCTTTTTCGCCCGCATCGATGCCGCAGACGAGTATGTCGCTGTTGAAACGGCCGGCAGCCTTCATGGCGCGTACGCCACCCAGAGCCATATCGTCATTGGCGGCGACGATGGCATCAATCTCCGGGAACAGTTTTAACCATAACGTCATGGCTTTGAGGGCTTCGATTTCGTTCCAGCTCGCATCAGTCGAGGCGAGCAGCTGGATATCCGGACGCTTGTCGAGGCAGGCCTCTTTAAAGCCGGCCCAGCGCTCCTGTGAGGAGACGAGACTGCTTTCACCCATGAAGTAGACGATTTTGGCACCTTGCTTCAAATGCTTGGCCATGTACTCGCCCTGCACGCGGCCGGCCTGACGCTCATCGGAATGTACCTGCGCAACCGTGCCGCCTGCGATGTCGCGGTTCGTCACGAGCACAGGGATGCCTGCTTTGTTGGCCTTTTCCACTGACGGCTTGAGCGCATTGGCATCGACCGGCAGCAGAATGATGGCCGCCGGTTTGTTATCGATGGTAGTGTTCATCTGGTCAATCTGGGCATTAGCGTCCATTTTGGCACTGGTGAACTCGACCTGATAACCCTGTGCGGTGGCCAGTTGCTCTATCGCTGTGCAAAGTTGGCCGGGAAACCCGGCTTTTTCATCGTGGGAGACAAAGGCAATCGTCTTGCCCCCGCCGCTGCTGCCACAACCCGCTGCCATGACTAGCATGCACAGTGCGAGCAGGAGCAGCATGCCTTGTTTTACATATCGCATACATAACACTCCTTATTTTTCCCTAGTTTCCGTGCAACATTTTACCGCAAGTTACGGGAAACTTCCATATCTATTTATTGTATTGTTACGCAATAGAGGTTTTCCTGCTAAGGGTATAAATTGTACGTTTGTCGCCATAGTAAACGTGTACAAGTATATACCACAAACAGCGCCTCAGTCCGCTAAGGGGCCAAGACGCTGTCTGCTGTCTTTTAAATGTGAGATGGTATAGGAAAATCCTTAATGTGGATTACTCACCGAAGTAACGGTTGAAGAGGCCTTTGAAGCCACGGCCGTGGCGCGCCTCATCCTTGCACATCTCGTGTACCGTGTCATGGACTGCGTCAAGGTTGAGTTGTTTAGCGAGCGTCGCGAGCTCTTTCTTGCCGGCGCAAGCGCCGTGTTCAGCGTCAATGCGCATCGTGAGGTTCTTTTTCGTGCTGTTCGTGAGCACTTCACCCAGCAGCTCAGCGAATTTCGCTGCATGTTCAGCTTCCTCGAACGCATAGCGCTTGAAGGCTTCGGCAATCTCCGGGTAGCCCTCACGATCTGCCTGACGGCTCATGGCCAGATACATGCCAACCTCGGAGCATTCGCCCGTGAAGTTTTGGCGCAGGCCTTCAAGAATACGGGGGTCTGTGTCTTTCGCCGTGCCGACATGATGCTCATCCGCAAACGTCATTTCGCCGGACTGCTCGACGAATTTCGAGGCCGGGGCATGGCAGATAGGGCACTCAGCTGGTGCCTGGTCGCCCTCGTAGACATAGCCGCAAACCGTGCAAACAAATTTTTTCATGTCAAAACCCTCCTATTAAATAAAACACTTGGTCAATACACATTATTGATTCTCGATTGTCTGGCCGTGTTTGCCTCGCAATCGGTATGGCTTTATTATACGACAGCAGCGGTAGGAGATAAAATATTATTTTTGGCGATTATTAGCTATTAACTGTTTTATACGCAGAAATACTCATTAAAACTCTATTATGCATAGTTTTTATAAATGAATTATTAGCAAATAATAATTATTGATTACTGTGCATATGGGACGGGGCGTGCATGATTTACAGGAAGCGAGGCTTGGAGTATAATACCACCTAGATGTGTTTATTGCGGATAGGAGAGCAAGAAGCAGAAAATGTTTACATGTATGACACATTCCCCGGCGGAGACGGCAGCACTGGCTGAGCTGGTGGGCCAGAAGGTGCACGAGGGCACAGTGCTGTGCCTGGAGGGTGATTTGGGCGCGGGCAAGACCTTGTTCGTGCAGAGTTTTGCCCGCACACTGGGCGTCGAGGGAGAGGTCACCAGTCCGACGTTCAATCTTATGAATATCTATGAGGGAATCTGTCCTATCTATCATTTCGACCTCTATCGTTTGGAGTCGGAGGATGAGCTGGACGAGATTGGCTTCTATGAATATACGGATGAGCCGGAAGGCATCGTCATCATCGAGTGGGCGGATAAATTCCTCGAGGCTTTGCCGGAAGACTATGTGCGCATACGTATTGAGCGTGGCGTTGATAGCGATACAGAGCGGCTGTTCAGCATCAGCTGCGTGGGCGAGGAGCACGAAAAGTTTTTGAAGGAGTTGGCGGATAGTGTCCATACTAGCCATTGATACAGCAACCCAGGTATCGAGCGTGGCGGTGGCCTCGGCGGAGAAGCTGGCGGCTGAGCTCACGATGCAGGCGCGGCTTACGCATTCGGAGACGCTGATGCCGCATATCGCACAGGTACTGCAAATGGCCAGTGTCAAAAAAGAGGAACTTACGGGCATTGCCGTGAGTATTGGGCCGGGTTCTTTTACGGGACTGCGTATCGGTTTGGCGGCAGCGAAGGCGATGGCCTACGCACTGCAAAAACCGCTCGTGGGGGTGTCGACGCTGGCGGCGCTTGCCGGTCATTTTCCAGTGCCGGGCGTGCGTATCGTGACGCTCTTGGATGCGCAGAAGGGCAATGCCTATTATGAGCATTTTTCCTGGGAGCAGGGGCAGCTGGTCAGCAAGCAGGCTGCGGCAGTGGGCAAAGTTACGGAGATTGTGACGGCCTGTGGTGACTTGGCCATGCCGGTCATCCTTACAGGCGATATCGTGGCGAAAAAAGTGCGGGATAAAATGACCCTGCCCACTAACGTACAGGTGGCACCAGCACAGCAGCTCATGCCGCGGGCGGCTAATGTGGCGCAGCTTGGCCTGCAACGCCTGGCACGGGGCGAAGCCGACAATGTTATGGACTTAGAGCCGCGCTATATCCGTCGCAGTGAGGCGGAGGTGCTGTGGGAACAGCGGCATCCGGAGGCCAAGGCGTGCAACAACTGACATTTCGCGAAATGATGCCGACAGACGCGGATATGGTGGCGGCACTAGAGGCCCAATGTTTTGCTACGCCGTGGTCGCGGGAGTCTTTTTGGCGCGAGGCGGCCAATAAATTTACCTGTTACCTGCTGGCTTTGGCTGGGGCGCGGCTCGTTGGCTATGCGGGTTTCTGGGTGGCGGCAGACGAGGCACAGATTACGAATGTGGCTGTGGCGCCAGACTGCCGGGGACAGGGCGCAGGCACGCAGTTGCTAGCGGCTCTGATAGAAGCGGCCAAGGAGCGTGGCTGCACGGCGATGACGCTCGAGGTACGCCCCTCTAACGCGCCGGCTTTGGCTCTGTATCAGCATTTCGGCTTTAAGACTGCTGGACGGCGTAAGGGGTACTATACGGATAATGGTGAAGACGCACTCATTATGTGGAAAACCAAATTGTGATTTAGGATGTGAATAGCGTGCGTGAAAAATTGACCTTGGGTATCGAGTCCAGCTGTGATGAGACGTCAGCGGCGGTACTGCGCGGGGGGCGGGAATTGCTCGCCAATGTGATTTCTACCCAGATACCAGTGCATCAAAAATTTGGCGGTGTGGTGCCGGAGATTGCCTCGCGCAAGCATATCGTGAATATTATGCCGGTTATCGATGAGGCCGTGCGGCAGGCCGGGGTGACACTCGCGGACATAGACCAGGTGGCCGTGACCTACGGTCCGGGACTTGTGGGCGCATTGCTCGTGGGCGTTTCAGCGGCGAAGGGGCTGGCTTTTGCCCTCGGCAAGCCGCTTATCGGTGTCAACCATTTGGAGGGCCACATTTTTGCTAACTTCTTATCCGAGACGTCGCTAGAGCCGCCTTTTATGGCCCTGGTGGTTTCGGGTGGGCACACGGCGCTCGTGGACGTGCGCGGCTATAACAGTTTTCATCTTATGGGGCAGACGCGCGACGATGCGGCGGGTGAGGCTTTTGATAAAATCGCGCGGGTTATGGGCCTGCCCTATCCGGGCGGCCCGCGCATTGATGCGCTGGCGAAGGAAGGGCAGCCGAGTATTGATTTTCCCGAGGCACTCGTGGGCAAGGGAAACTACGAGTTCAGTTTCAGCGGCTTGAAATCAGCGGTGCTCAACTATATCAACAGTGAAAAGATGAAGGGGCATGAGCTCAACAAACCGGATATTGCGGCCTCGTTCCAGCGTGCGGTCATCGATGTGCTGGTGGGTAAGGCCTTTGAGGCGGTCAAAGAAGCTGGCCGTGATACGCTCGTGCTTGCGGGCGGTGTAGCGGCTAACAGCGGCCTAGAGGCACGTTTGCGCGCCGAGGCTGCCCGTCAGCACGTACAGTTTCACTATCCTAATAAAATACTCTGCACCGACAATGCCGCTATGATTGCCTGCCGTGGCTATTATCAGGCTGAGGTGGGCCGCTATAGTGACCTTTATCTCAATGCCGTACCGGGGTTGGATTTGGTTGAGGTATAAGCAGATAGTAATATTCCTCCGCAGCTTGCTGCGGAGGAAGTTTTTATGTTTGTTGCCTAGGACACAAAGTATACTTGTATTTGCTGTAAGTATTTAGTATACTGTAAATGGATGTTTACCACCAAAGGAGGCAGGTTTTGTGAAGGATTTGGCTTCATTGTGCCGGGGCTATACTACGCTGAGTGAAATGCAGATTAGTCTGCTCATGCGTATGAGCGTGGTATTCCCCTTTGTCGCGGATTTGGCACATGGGCAGTTGCAGCTCTATGTACGGCCCCGTGAGGCGAACCGGCTTTTGGTGGCAGCGCAGGTGCAGCCCCATACGATTTACAGTATCGGCGTGACGGATGAGACCGGTCTGTTGCGGCAGTCACTGGAGGAACCACTCGTGGTCGACACGTTCCACGATGGTCAGCGGCGGCGCGGCAAGTTGGAGTGGAACTACGGCGCCATGATTGATATGTACACTTTTGCCATCCATGATGGGCCGCAGGTGATTGCAGTGGTCTCGTTCGAGGTGGATGGGGAACGGTTGTCGATTGAGGGCTATCATCATCTGCTCGATACAGCGGTGGATGTGCTGGAGTATGCACGGCGCGGGGTTCCGCCCGAGCCGTGGCGGCCGCTCACTGCCAGCGATGGCGTGATTATCACGGATGCGCGCAGCCGCATCGTCTTTGCGGATGCAGCGGCGCAGCGGATTTATCGCGTGCTGGGCGTGGGCAGCCTGCGTGGCTGTTATCTCTATGACCGGCAGCTCACGCAGCATGTCATGCGGGAGACGGTAGAGCGGGACCGTCCCTGGCAAAAGGAGCAGCTGGCGGGGGGCATGATTCTCATCCGTCGCGAGCTCACACTGGCCACAGGCGGCGTGGTGAAGCGGCGTATTGTCATTGTCTCGGACGTTACGGAGACGCGGGCCAAGGACAAGGAAATTCGCATCAAGTCGGCGGTTATCCAGGAAATTCACCACCGTGTGAAAAACAATTTGCAGACGATTGCCAGCCTGTTGCGGCTCCAGGCGCGGCGTTCTCCTTCGCAGGATGTCAAGGCGGCTTTGGAGGAAAGTATCAACCGCATCCTTTCCATTTCGGTGGTGCACGAGTTCCTCTCCCAGCAGGGGTCAGAGGATATCGACGTACAGGAGGTCATGCGGCATATCTTCGAGCTGGTGGCGCATAATATGGCGGACAGCCAGTTCACGATTCATACGGAGTTCACCGGTCCGCGGCTCATCCTGCCGTCGAAATGTGCGAGTTCGGTGGCACTCGTACTTAACGAGCTGGTCATCAATGCGATGGAGCATGCCTTTGTGGGGCGCCGTTCCGGCACGATTGGCCTGCGGGTAGAGGATGGCCCCGATAATTGGCACCTTGACCTTTATGATGATGGCGTGGGACTGCCCGAGGATTTTGCGCAGCGCCCCCCGCGCAGTCTGGGCTTGCAGATTGCCCGCACGCTCATTGAGGGCGACCTCGGCGGCACTTTTGAGCTGGCCAATGACCCGCGCGGTCGTGAGCACGGCACGCACGCCTATATCTGTATCCCCAAAGACCAGCCCAACCCCACGGATGACTAAGGAGGAGTCTTACTCATGCAGCATAATAATCTCAACATCGTCATCGCCGATAATGAATCGCTCATTCGCCTGGATTTACGGGAAATGCTGGAGGAGGCGGGACATACCGTCGTGGGTGAGGCCATCAATGGCCGCAAGGCCGTGGAGCTCACGCGCAAGTTCCATCCTGACCTAGTGATTATGGATATCAAAATGCCGGATATGGATGGTATCACGGCCTCGCGCAAGATTGCCGATGAGCACCTCGCGCCGGTGCTGCTGCTCACGGCTTACAGTCAGCCGGAAATCGTGGAGAAAGCCAACGATGCGGGCGTGCTCGGCTATCTCGTGAAGCCGGTGCGGGAGGAGAACCTTTTTCCGGCCATCGAAATCGCCCTTTCGCGTTGGCAGGAAATGCAGGGCTTGGAGCAGGAGTTGGCCGGGTTGCGGGACTCGCTGGAGACGCGCAAGACCCTCGACCGTGCCAAGGGCATCATCATGGCGGCTCATCACCTCACGGAGCAGGAGGCGTACCGCCGCATCCAGCGCTATGCCATGACGAAGCGCCTCAGCGTCAAGGATGTGGCAGGAGCCATCGTACGGGCGGCAGGCGGCAAAGCGTAAGCTCATACCAACAGCATAGCAGGACTAACAAGGCAGGCAGCAGCCTGCTTTGTTTTTTTGACTTTTTTTATTTTTGATGTTGACATTTTGACTTAGAAAGGGTACTATAAGAACTGTAGTTAGCACTCGGGCCTAGTGAGTGCTAACAGCATAACTAAGCTAATTTATTTAATAGGAGGAAGATACCTATGATTAAGCCATTGGGCGAAAGAGTTGTCATCGAAGTTGCAGAGAGCGATATGAAGACGGCCAGCGGCATTGTGCTGCCGGATACGGCTAAAGAGAAACCGCAGGAAGGCACGGTCGTCGCAGTGGGCGAGGGCAAGGTGCTGGATAACGGCAACCGCGTGGCACCAGAGGTCAAGGTCGGCGATAAAGTCATCTTCTCCAAATACTCTGGCACGCAGGTCAAGGTCGAGGGTAAAGATTACCTCGTGGTGCGCGAGAGCGACATCCTGGCCATCTGCTAAGGAAACACTGATTAATTAAGTTGGTCCAGATTGTCGTAGATTTTTCGTCTAGGCAAGGAAGTAACTCGCAGGCATAGCGGTTGCTATGCCGAGAGGGACTGACGACGCATAGGCGGAAAAGATGCGGCAAGATGGGCTGACGATTTAATCAGCGTTTCCTTAAGAGCTTTTGCTAACGAATATAGATGTAAACTTTTTGGAGGTAACATAAATGGCTAAACAGATTCTGTTTGACGAAGAAGCACGTCGTGCGCTGGGCCGTGGCGTTGATGCCCTGGCTAACGCCGTAAAAGTAACGCTTGGCCCTAAAGGCCGTAACGTCGTACTCGAGAAGAAGTACGGTGCGCCGACCATCACCAACGATGGTGTGACGATTGCCCGCGACATCGAGCTCGAGGACCCGTTCGAGAACATGGGCGCTCAGCTCGTGAAGGAAGTTGCTACGAAGACCAACGACATCGCTGGCGATGGTACGACGACGGCTACGCTGCTTGCTCAGGCCATGATTCGCGAGGGCATGCGCAACGTCGAGGCTGGTGCGAACCCGATGATCGTGAAAAAGGGTATCCAGCGTGCTGTGGATGCGCTCGTTGAGGAAATCAAGAAGCGCTCGGTGAAAATCGACAGCAAAGACAGCATCGCTCAGGTTGCCGCTATCTCCTCCGCTGATGATGAGACGGGTGCGCTGATTGCTGATGCTATGGAGAAAGTCGGTAAAGACGGCGTCATCACGGTTGAGGAGTCCAAGACCATGAAGACGAACCTCTCCGTGAAGGAAGGCATGCAGTTCGACCGTGGCTACATCTCCCCGTATCTGGTAACGGACACGGATAAGATGGAAGCTGCGCTTGATGACCCGTATATCCTGATTACGGACCGCAAGATTTCGGCTATCAATGATATCCTGCCGGTGCTCGAGCAGGTTGTGAAGTCCGGCAAGCAGCTCGCCATCATCGCTGAGGATGTTGACGGCGAAGCTCTGACGACGCTCGTTGTCAACAAGCTGCGCGGCACGTTCAAGTGCCTCGCCGTCAAGGCGCCTGGCTTTGGCGACCGCCGCAAGGCTATGCTGCAGGATATCGCTACGTTGACGGGCGGCACGGTCATCAGCGAAGAGCTGGGCCGCAAGCTCGACAGTGTGACGATTGAGGACCTCGGTCAGGCACACAAGGTCGTTTCTACGAAGGATGAGACGACGATTATCAGCGGCAAGGGCGACAAGAATGCCATTGCTGAGCGCGTGGCCCAGATTAAGAAACAGATTTCTGAGACGACGTCTGATTTCGACAAAGAGAAGCTGCAGGAGCGCCTCGCTAAACTGGCAGGCGGCGTGGCCGTCATCGAAATCGGTGCTGCTACCGAGGTCGAGATGAAGGACAAGAAGTACCGCATCGAGGATGCCCTGAACGCTACGCGCGCTGCGGTTGAGGAAGGTATCGTGGCCGGCGGCGGCACGACGTTCCTCGACATCGAGAGCGCCCTGGACGGCGTACAGGCTGAAGGCGACGAGAAGGTCGGCGTAGACATCGTGCGCCGTGCCATCGAGGAGCCGGTGCGTCAGATTGCCAACAATGCAGGTCTCGAGGGCTCCGTGGTCGTCGAGCATGTCAAGAAGGCTGGCGACGGCGTAGGCTTCAATGCGCTGAAGAACGAGTATGTCAACATGATTGATGCTGGTATCGTTGACCCGGCCAAGGTGACGCGTTCCGCACTGCAGAATGCAGCTTCCATCGCCTCGATGGTGCTCACGACCGAGACGCTGGTTGCCGACAAACCGGAGGAGAAACCGGCCGCAGCTGCCCCGCAGGGTGGCATGCCGGGCGGCATGGGCGGTATGATGTGACTGACGCGTCCAAGAGACGAACCCTGTAGGGGTGAAGTTGATTGGATAACGCGTCGTCCGCGAGAACGTCCCAAGAACCAAGCTGCTTAGCAGCGCAGGTGATTGGTCGACGTTGACCGCGTATTGACTACGCACAACCACATAAAATGAGCGGGCCGCTCCGATTTTGGAGCGACCCGCTTTTTGTATAATTCTTTATATTTTTTACGCGGCAGTATTGTATTTCTTTTCCGTCTCATTGATAACTGCGCAGACCGCGCCATCGCCGAGGACGTTGATGGAGGTACGGAACATATCGAGCACGCGGTCGATACCGGCTACGAGTGCCAGACCCTCGAGCGGCAGGCCAACCGTCTGCAGCACCATCGCGAGCATGATGAGACCAGCACCTGGGACACCAGCCGTGCCGATGGAGCCCAGCGTACCGGCAAAGACAATCATGAGCATCTGCGTGGCCGAGAGGTCAATGCCGAACACATTGGCGATGAAGAGTGCGCAGACGCCCTGATAGATAGCTGTGCCGTCCATGTTGATGGTTGCGCCGAGCGGCAGGACGAACGAGGTGACATCGCGGGACATGCCGAGTTTTTCCTGGCAGTTCTTCATGTTGACCGGCAGGGTCGCGGAGGAAGAGCAGGTGGAGAAGGCGATGAGCCAGGCTTCGCTCATGCCACTGAAGAATTTCTTCAGCGACATATGCGCACCGAACTTCGCGAGGGCGGAGTAGACGATAAAGGCATGCAGAGCGCAGCCGACTGCCACGCAGACGATGACGGAGAGCAGAGGCAGCAGCACGGCGGGGCCGTTCTTTGCGACGACGGGTAGCAGCAGGCAGAACACGCCGATGGGGCTGACCTCCATGACGAAGCCGATGATTACATAGCTGACCTCGGCACAGGCGTCAAAGAATTTCGTCAGCAATTTAGCCCGCTCGCCGCCGACTTTGATGATGCCGACGCCGACGAAGAGCGCGAAGATGATGACCGGCAGGATGTCGCCTTTAGCCATCGAGGAGACGGGGTTAGCCGGAATCATGGCCACGAAAACCTGCATGATGGACGGGGCTTCTTTGATTTTGACATCACCCGTCGGTGCGAGGTCGAGGCCTACGCCCGGATGCACGATGCCAGCGACGATGAAACCGAAGATAATCGCTACGGCTGTTGTCAGCAGGTACATCACGATGGTCTTGCCGCCGATGCGGCCGAGTTTGTGGATATCGCCGAGGCCGGTCATACCAACGATGAGCGAGGTCAGCACCACGGGCACAATCATCATCTTGATGAGATTGATGAACATGGTGCCGATTGGTGCAATCCACCAGTTGATGAAGCCGAGGCTGTCAGGCCCCGCAATTAGGCCCACAACTACCGAGAGTATGAGGGCGATGAAGATTTTGACTGAAAGGTGCATACATATCCTTCCTTCCTATTATTACCTATACCCCATGATAAAAATAAAGGCACATGTATATTATAATTGAATCCAACCGTAACGTCCATAAGACTTTGGGCGTACACACGTATACATAAAAGCAGGGGCGTACAAAGGCGGCGATAATGTACAAAAAAATCGCGGTGGGTTGTTGTTTTCTCGCAGGCGTTATGTTATAATCGTTAGCGGTGTAAATAAAAAGCATGTCAGTGGATTTCTGCCCTGTGCCCCAACCGGGTGGTGCAGAAGATGAAGCTGGCAGAAGATTAAAACAGGAGGTGCACCACTATGTCAGTTATTTCTATGAAACAGTTGCTGGAGGCCGGTGTTCATTTCGGTCATCAGACGCGTCGCTGGAACCCGAAGATGGCGAAGTACATCTTCACGGAGCGCAACGGTATCTACATCATCGACCTGCAGAAGACGGTGAAAAAAGTAGATGAGGCTTATGCTTTCCTGCGCAGTGTGTCTGAGGAAGGCAAGTCCGTGCTGTTTGTCGGCACGAAGAAGCAGGCGCAGGAGGCCATCAAAGAAGAGGCTCTGCGCGCTAACATGTTCTATGTCAACGAGCGTTGGCTCGGCGGCATGCTCACGAACTTCCGCACGATTCAGAAACGTATTGCACGTCTGAAGGAGCTCGAGCAGATGGCTGAGGACGGTACGTTCGAAGTCCTGCCGAAGAAAGAAGTGCAGCAGCTCAACCACGAGATGGAGAAGCTCGAGAAAAACCTCGGCGGCATCAAAGAGATGAATAAACTGCCGGGCGCACTGTTCATCGTCGACCCGCGCAAAGAGCGCATCGCGGTGGCAGAGGCCAAGAAGCTGAATATCCCCATCGTGGCTATCGTTGATACGAACTGCGATCCGGATGAGGTTGACTACGTAATCCCGGGCAACGATGATGCTATCCGTGCCGTCAAACTGCTGACGGGCAAGATGGCTGACGCTGTGCTCGAGGGCCGTCAGGGTCAGGATGGCGACGAGAACTCCGCGAAGGATACGGAAGCCGCCGCTGAGTAATAACCTAGCTGTATAAGCGACAATACCAGAGCGGGGTAAGGGCCTTATCCCTTACCCCGCTTTTCTTATAATTGTTGAGGAGGATAAAACTAAATGGCAACGAAGATTACGGCCGCGATGGTAAAAGAGCTGCGCGAGAAGACGGGCGCAGGCATGATGGACTGCAAAAAAGCGCTGACGGAGACGGACGGCGACGCAGCCGCTGCTGTCGACTGGCTGCGTGAGAAGGGCATCGCCAAAGCTGCCAAGAAATCCGGCCGCGTGGCGGCTGAGGGTGCTGTCGGTGCCTATGTGACGCCGGACGGTCAGACGGGTGCAGTCGTGGAAATCAACTGCGAGACCGACTTCGCTGCGGGCAACGACCAGTTCAAGAGCCTGCTTGCCAAAGTGGCTCAGCATATCGCTGAGACGAAACCGGCTGACCTTGATGCACTGAATAACAGCACGATTGATGGCGAGAAGGTCAGTGACATCATCACGAATGCTACGGCTACCATCGGTGAGAAAATCTCCCTGCGCCGTTTCGCGGTGTATGAGTCGGCAGGTCGTCTGGCCTCCTATATCCATATGGGCGGCAAAATCGGCGTACTCGTCAACCTGACGGGCGGCGACGAGCAGCTCGGCAAGGACGTAGCGATGCAGATTGCTGCTGCCGCGCCGATTGCCATTGACGAGACGGGCGTACCGGCTGAGGTTATCGAGCACGAGAAAGACGTGGCTCGCAAGACGGCGCTGGAGGAAGGCAAACCCGAGAAAATCGTGGAGCGTATCGTCGAGGGCCGTATCAAGAAGTTCTATAAAGAAGTCTGCCTGAACGAGCAGATTTTCGTCAAAGACAACGACAAGACCATCAAAGACATTCTCGGTGGCGTCGAGGTCAAAGAGTTCACGCGCTTCATGCTCGGTGAAGGTATCGAGAAGAAGGAAGAGAACTTCGCCGCTGAGGTGGCAGCCCAGATTAAGTAATTTCCCGGTGAGATAGTGAGAGCGGACACATAATCATACGGTTCTGTGTCCGCTCTTTTACCAAATAACCGAATATTAGCAGGAGTTACAGGTGTACGCGTTGAATCGTTTTGAGATAAGATGCGTATATCCGTGAGGCTTGCAGCGTCTTGATGGAGGTAACAGATTTTGGAAACGGCGAAATATAAGCGCGTGGTACTCAAACTCAGCGGTGAGTCCCTGGCAGGTGAGCAGGGCTTCGGCATCAATCCGGCTGTGGTCGAGGACATTGCCCGCCAAATCAAGACTGTGCGGGAGCGTGCAGTCGATGTAGCGGTCGTCGTCGGTGGCGGTAATATCTGGCGCGGGCTCGCGGGCTCGGCCAAAGGCATGGACCGTGCCACGGCTGACTACATGGGCATGATGGCTACGGTCATGAACGCGCTGGCTTTGCAGGATGCGCTGGAGAAGCTGGACGTGGATACCCGCGTGCAGACGGCCATTGAGATGCGCCAGGTTGCAGAGCCCTATATTCGCCGCAAGGCCATCCGTCATATGGAGAAAGGCCGCGTTGTCATCTTTGGTGCCGGTACGGGCAATCCGTATTTCTCCACGGATACGACGGCTGCTCTGCGCGCCGCAGAAATCGAGGCGGATGTCATCCTCATGGCCAAGAAGGGCACAGATGGCATTTATGACTGTGACCCGAACAAGAACGCCAATGCCAAGAAGTTCGATACGCTGACGTATATCGATATTCTCAACAAGGGCTTGCAGGTTATGGACTCCACGGCGACGAGCCTGTGCATGGACAACAAGATTCCTTTGGTTGTCTTTAACATTGACCACCATGAAAACATCGTCAAGGCCGCGCTGGGCGAGCAAATCGGCACGACTGTAGGAGGTGCAGAAGCATGAGTAACGCAATCATCGAGGCGCAAGAGGAGCGCATGCAGAAATCCATCGAGGCTTTCAAGCATGAGTTGGCTGGTCTGCGCGCTGGCCGGGCGACCCCGTCGCTCTTGGACCGCGTCATGGTAGACTACTATGGTGCGCCGACGCCGGTGAATCAGATTGCGAAGGTCACGGTACCCGAGCCACGCATGATTCTCATTCAGCCGTGGGAGGAGTCCATCCTGCACGACATTGAGGTCGCTATTATGAAATCCGACCTCGGGCTTAACCCTAACTCCGATGGTACGGCCATTCGCCTGACCATTCCTGCCCTCACGCAGGAGCGGCGTCAGGAAATCGTCAAGGCTGTCAACAAGAAGGCAGAGGAAGCCAAAGTGGCACTCAGAAACGTGCGGCGCGATGGCAACGATGCCTTCAAAAAACAGGAAAAGGCCAAGGAAATTACAGAAGATGAGTCAAAGCGCCTGCAAGAGCAGATGCAGAAACTGGTCGATAAATATGTGAAACAGGTTGACGAGCTCAAGGCCAAGAAGGAAAAAGAGGTCATGGAGGTCTGATGGGCACGGTTCCCGATTGCCTCGGCAGGCCGCAGGCAGAGGCGAGAGAGCTTTTGCAGGCGGTCGGCCTCAAGTTTAGTGAGGAAATAACACGCCCAACGCGTGATTTTTTCCAGATAGATGACAGTAGTCTCTATGTGGTCCGGCAGCTTTTGCTGACGGACGGTACAGTACATCTGACCCTGGCGGCCAGAATGGCAAAGGAGGTGTCTTTTCATGGCTTATAAGATTGGTGAGGACTGCATTTCCTGCGGTTCCTGCGCTGCTACCTGCCCGGTTGAAGCTATCAGCGAGGGTGCGGAGCGCTACGAAATCGACCCGGAGAAGTGCATCGAGTGCGGTGCATGCGCGGCTCAGTGCCCGGTGTCGACCATCGAAGCTCCTTGAGTAAGGATGCGGCCCCTCATGCTGGCAAGGCGAGGGGCTTTGTTCTTTTACAGGGATGTGTATGGTACAGCAACCTCTGAGGCATGGAGGTACAACTATGTTTAAAAAGATTCTCGGCGGCCTGGGCTCCTCGGAGCAGTTCGCAATTCCGGAGCATGATTCGCCGCTCTTTAAAGATATACAGTGGGAGCGCCTGCCACGTCATGTAGCCGTCATTATGGATGGTAACGGCCGCTGGGCCACAGGCAAGGGCCTGCTGCGTACGGCTGGTCACAAGGCGGGCGTCAAGACACTCAAGAACATCCTTAAGACGGCCATCGGCCTCAAATTGGATGCGCTTACGGTCTATGCGTTCTCTACAGAGAACTGGAAGCGGCCCCGACCTGAGGTGGATTTCCTCATGCAGCTGTTCTCGGATTATCTGACGAAAGAGTTGCAGGAGATGCACGAGGACAACGTGCAGATTCATTTCCTTGGGCGTATCGAGGGACTGCCTGCGAGTCTGCAAAAGCAGATGCACGCAGCCGAGGAGCTTATGCGGCATAATACAGGTGTGAAGTTTAATGTCGCGGCGAACTACGGCGGTCAGGATGAGATCATGCGTGCCGTGCAGAAGCTGGCGGCGCAGGTGGCAGCGGGCAAGTTACGGCCTGAGGATATCACGGAACAGGTTTTTGCTGAGGAGCTCGATACGCGTGGGAATCTGCCCGTTGACCTGGTGATTCGCACGAGTGGCGATGAACGTCTCTCGAATTTTCTGCTATGGCAGTCGGCCTATGCGGAGTTCTATTTCACGGATGTGAACTGGCCGGACTTTACACCAGCGGATTTCGTGGCGGCTATGGTGGACTTTGCGGGGCGCAACAGGCGTTTCGGTGGTTTGCAGAATAAATAAAGGCGGCCTGTCCGCGCTGAAGATAGGAGCGTAAATTTTTGCTTACAAGAATTATTACCGGTGTCGTCGGTATAGCGTTGATGACCTTCATTATCCAGTGGGGGGGAGCCCTGTTCGCAGGCGCTGTGCTCGTGTTGTCTTTGGTGGCCTGGTTTGAGTACATGCAGGCTTTCAGCCATAAGGGCAGCAATCTGACTTTTTTCACAGGTATTGTGGCGCTGGTGCTGCTCTGGGGTTGCGGCTGGCTCGGCAATACCGATGAGTTTCTGGCTGTGGTCAGCGGTATCGTGCTGGTGATTTTGCTGGAAACGGTCTTTTTGCACGGCCGGGTTACCTTTCAGGATGCCTGCACCTCCATCGCGGGTGTGCTGTATTTCGGTATTTCTTTCTCCTATGTGGTGCAGCTGCGTTTTTGGGAGCCGGACATCATGCTTGACAGCCCCCTCGGCCCCTTCGCTTTTGGCTGTGCGATGATTTGGGTTATGTTCATCGGCACCTGGGCCAGCGATACTTTCGCTTATTTCGTGGGCTCGGCGTGTGGCAGTCACCGCCTTTGCCCGAGTATCAGCCCGAACAAGACGGTGGAGGGCTTTCTCGGCTCGGTCGTAGGTACGACGGCGGCGGTCTATGGTTTGAGTTTGTTCTTTGGCCTGCCGGGACTGGAAATGGCAGGTCTTGGTCTTGCCATTTCGCTCTTGGCGACACTCGGCGACCTCGTGGAGTCCGTGGCTAAACGCTATACGGGTATCAAGGACTCGGGCAGTATTATCCCGGGGCACGGCGGCGTGTGGGATCGCTTTGACAGTGTGCTTTTTACCGCGCCACTGGTGTTCTTTTTCGTGCAGTTCGCCAATCTGGCGTTAAAGTGAGGTTGGCATAAATGAAAAATATTGCGGTACTCGGCTCAACGGGTTCGATTGGGCGGCAGACGCTCGATGTCGTGCGCAGTCATCCCGCATTGTTCCATATCAGCGTGCTCGCGGCTAACAGCAGTGATGAGCTTCTGGAGCGGCAAATCAAGGAGTTTCAGCCGGAACTAGCGGTACTGGCGGATGAGGCGGCCTACGCGCGGCTCAAGGCACGCTATAGTGGGCCTACCCGGCTCGCGGGCGGGCGGCAGGCCTTTATCGATGCGGCGGCTGTCGACGCTGTGCAGCTCGTCGTCACGGCCATGATGGGCTTTGCGGGGCTCGAACCGACTATGCGGGCGCTGGATGCGCATAAGGATATTGCGCTCGCCAATAAAGAGACGCTGGTCGTGGCGGGCGAAATTGTCATGCGCCGCGTGCAGGAGCAGGGCGTACAGCTGCTGCCTGTCGACAGTGAGCACGGTGCTTTTTTCCAGTGTCTGCAGGGCGAGCGGCGCGACAAAATCGAAAAGCTTTTGCTGACCTGTTCGGGCGGGCCGTTCCGTGGCAAAAAGCGCACGGAGCTCGCGGAGGCCACTATCGACCAGGTGCTGGCGCACCCGACGTGGACCATGGGGCCGAAAATTACCGTGGATTCGGCCAGCCTCGTGAACAAGGGCTTGGAGGTCATCGAGGCCAAGTGGCTCTACGGCGTGAGTTATGACCAGATACAGGTCGTGGTGCATCCGCAGAGTGTCGTGCACTCGATGGTGCAGTTCTGTGATGGCTCGGTGCTGGCACAGCTCGGCTGTCCCGATATGCGCCTGCCCATCCAATATGCTTTGACCTATCCGGAGCGGCAGCCGTCAACCTGTGAGCGGCTGGATTTCTGGCAGTTGCATGACTTGACCTTTGAACAGCCGGACATTGAGACATTCAAGGGACTTAAGTTTGCCTATGAGGCAGGGCGCATCGGCGGCTCGATGCCGTGTGTGTTCAACGCGGCCAATGAGGTGGCGGTCGGTGCGTTCCTCAAGGGACAGATACATTTCCTTGACATTTACGATATTATCGAGGCAACGATGCTCAAGCGGGAGACGATTTTGGCGCCGGAGCTCGAAGAGCTGCTGGCCGAGGACCGTTGGGCGCGTGACTATGCGAGCAGTTTACTCTCGCGGAAAGGATAACGATAACCTATGGTTTTGACGATAGCAGCCGCCGTCTTCGTGTTCGGTCTGCTCGTGCTCGTACATGAGCTGGGACACTTTATCACGGCGAAATTGACCGGCATGCGGGTGGATGAGTTCGCGATTGGTTTCGGTCCCAAACTCTTGAGCAAACGGCACGGCGAGACGGTGTATTCCCTCAGGGCGGTGCCTTTGGGCGGTTTTAACGATATTGCGGGTATGAATCCGGCAGATAACGAGGCGGGGGACCGTGGTTATTGTGCGAAGCCCATCCGCTCGCGCATGCTTGTGATTTTGGCTGGCTCCTTTATGAACTTCGTGCTGCCGGTGGTGCTGTTCTTTGGCATTTTCTTTTTCGCGGGCGTGAGCACACCAAACCCTGCCCCGGTTTTCGGTCAGGTGATGCCGGATAAACCGGCTGCTATGGCTGGGCTCCAGGCGGGGGACCGCGTGGTCAGTCTCGCGGGTACGCCGGTAAACAGCTGGCAGCAGTTCGTTGAGCAGACCAGTCAGCTACAGGCCGACCAGTCCGTGGCTATCGTGGTTGAGCGTGCAGGTCAGACTGTAGAGACCCAGGTGACGCCGTCCTATGATAAACAGTCTAAGCGTGCCGTCATCGGCGTGGTGAGTGCGGTGGAGACAACTCATCCGGGGCTCTTCGCCTCCATAGGGCTGGCCATCCAGCATACGGGGCAGATTATCTATATGATGCTCGATGCACTTTACCGGCTCATCTTGGAACTGTCGGGCACAGAACTCGCGGGGCCCATTGGCGTGGCCCAGATGGCAGGCGAGGTTGCGCAGCTGGGTATCGTGCCGCTCTTGAATTTTACGGCATTCCTTTCGCTGAACCTCGGCATTATCAACCTGTTCCCCATCCCGGCGCTGGACGGCGGTCATTTCGCCGGTCTTTGCGTGGAGGCGGTGCGTGGCAAGCCGCTGGGCGAGAAAGCCATGTACTATTTGCAGGTAACGGGCGTTACGCTCCTGGTTCTGCTCATGCTGCTCGCGACGAAGAATGACCTCGTGCGCGTCTTTACGGGAGGTTGAGCGTAGTGTATCAACGTAAAAAAACGCGGCAGATTCATATCGGCCCTGTGGCCATCGGCGGCGGCGCGCCCATCTCCGTGCAGTCCATGACCAATACGAAGACCACGGATACGGCGGCGACGGTGGCCCAGATTAAAGCTTTGCAGGCCGCAGGCTGTGACCTCGTGCGCCTCGCGGTGCCCGATATGGCGGCGGCACAAAATCTCGGCAATATTATCCAGCAAGTTACGGTGCCGCTGATTGCCGATATTCATTTTGACTATCGTCTGGCTATCGAGGCCATCCATCAGGGTATTGCGGCGTTGCGTCTGAACCCCGGCAATATCGGCGGTGAGGACAAGGTACAGGCTGTAGTGCGTGAGGCCAAGGCCGCGTACATCCCCATCCGCATCGGGGTCAACGCGGGCTCACTGGACAAGAAAATCCTTGCACAGTACGGCGGGGTTACGGCAGAGGCCCTTGTGGCTTCGGCGATGGAGCATGTGCATATTCTGGAAAAGCAGGATTTCTACGATATGAAAATCTCGCTCAAGGCACATGATGTACCACTGACCCTGGCGGCCTACCGTCTGATGAGCGAAACCTGCGACTACCCGCTGCACCTCGGTATCACTGAGGCGGGCACGGTGAACACAGGCATTATCAAGTCGGCTGTGGGTATCGGCGCGTTGCTGGCTGAGGGTATCGGCGATACGTTGCGCGTGAGCCTCACGGGCGACCCCGTGGTCGAGGTGCGCGTGGCCAACGAGATTTTGAAATCCCTCGGTCTAAAAGAATACGGCCCTACGCTCGTGGCTTGTCCGACCTGCGGCCGCACGAGCATCGACCTGCCAGCCATCGCGGCGCAGGTAGAAAAGCGGCTCGCTGGTATCAGCGAGCCCATCGAGGTAGCGGTCATGGGCTGTGTGGTCAACGGCCCCGGCGAGGCGCGTGGCGCCGATGTGGGTATCGCGGGCGGCAAAGGCGAAGGCCTCGTGTTCCGCAAAGGCGAAATCGTCCGCAAGGTGCCTGAGTCAGAACTCGTCACGGAATTATTCAAGGAAATTGATGCAATACTAGAGGAGCGTAAACACTAATGAGAGCAAGTCAACTTTATGCACCCACCCTGCGCAACACCCCGGCCGAGGCCGAGGTCGTGAGCCATCAGCTCATGTACCGCGCGGGCATGATTCGTAAATCCGCCGGCGGCATGTACACTTTCCTGCCGCTGGCCTGGCGCACCATTCGTAAAATAGAGCAGATTATCCGCGAGGAAATGGATGCGGCGGGTGGCCAGGAAATCTGCATGCCCATTTTGCAGCCGGGCGAGTTCTGGCAGGAGAGCGGCCGCTGGTCGGCCTACGGCGGGGAAATGATGCGCATCAAGGACCGTCATGGTCGTGAGTTCTGCCTCGGCCCGACGCACGAGGAAATGATTACGGCGCTGGTACGCGACGAGGTGCGCTCCTACAAGCAGCTGCCGCTCATGCTCTACCAGATTCAGGACAAGTTCCGCGACGAGCGCCGGCCGCGTTTCGGCCTCATGCGCAGCCGTGAGTTTATCATGAAAGACCTCTATTCCTTTGACAAGGACGAGGCGGGCATGCGTGAGTCCTACCAAAAGATGTACGATGCCTATACGCGTATCTTCACGCGTATGGGGCTCGAGTTCCGTCCGGTCGAGGCCGATACGGGTGCCATCGGCGGTGCGCACTCGCACGAGTTCACGGTGCTCGCGGATGCAGGCGAGTCCAACATCGCCGTCTGCACCCAATGCGATTATGCGGCGAGCGATGAAAAGGCCGAGCTCAAGCCCCTCGAGGCGGAGCCGGAGGAAATGTTGCCGCTGGAGAAAGTGGCGACGCCGGGCACGCATACGATTCAGCTGCTCTGCGATTTTCTGCACCTGCCTGTGGAGAAGACCATCAAGGCCGTGGCCTACCAGACTGATACGGATGAGCTCGTGCTCGTCTTCGTGCGCGGTGACCACGAGGTCAACGAGACGAAGGTGCAGAACGCTATCCCCGGCACGTTGTCCCTGCGCATGGCCGACGAAGCAGCCATCACGGCGGCGGGCGGTTATGCGGGCTTTATGAGCCCCATCGGCATTAAGCAGGGGACGCATATCATCGTCGACCCGACGGTCATGCACATGTACAACGCTGTGGCCGGTGCCAACGAGAAGGACACGCACTACAAAAACGTCAACCCGCAGCGTGACTTCACGAATGAAGGTCTCATCGTCAAAGATGTGCGCCTCATTCAGGCGGGCGACCCCTGCCCGCATTGCGGCGCGCCGGTGAAAATGACGCGCGGCATCGAGGCGGGGCAGGTCTTCATGCTGGGCACGAAATACAGCGAGACCATGCACGCGACTTTCCTTGATGAGCAGGGTCACGAACAGCCGCTCGTCATGGGTTCCTATGGCATTGGCGTTGGCCGTACGATGGCCGCCGCTATCGAGCAGAACAATGATGCGGACGGCATCATTTGGCCGCGTGCCATTGCACCCTACGAGGTCGTGGTGGTTCCGGTTAATGGCAAGAAAGAGGACCAGCTGGCTTACGCCGAGGCGCTCTATAACGAACTGAAAAAGGCGGGCGTTGACGCACTGCTCGACGACCGCCCAGAGCGTGCGGGCGTGAAGTTCAAGGACTGCGATCTCATCGGTTATCCGTTGCGTATCACGGTGAGCCCGAAAGGCATGGAGGCTGGCACCGTTGAGGTGAAAGTCCGCCGCACGGGCGAGGTCAAGGTTTTACCGCGCGAGACCTGCCTGGGCACGGTTCAGTCGCTGCTCGCCAAGTTGTGAGGCGGCTGGTGCAGCTAAGCTTTTTAATATTAGTATTAGCAAGTGGTTTTGGTTGCTTTATGGAACCGGGACCACTTTTTTCGAATTTTTTGCAGGAGTTATCCTCGTTTAAGCGAATTATTGATAATGTAAGGGGTATAATGAATACAGGTTTTTAGTTTACTGGGAAATGTTTGAGCAGTAAGGGACTGCTCTGGCAGTATTAAGGAGTGATGCGAAAATGAATTTGCGTAAACCTGTGCTGGGCTTGCTCGGCACGTGCCTGTTGCTGGTGGGCCTTGTGCTCAGTGGCTGTGGCGCGCAGAGCAGCAGTAATACGGTGGCCTATCTGGACTATAACAGTGACGATGGCTTCTGCGCCAACATTCTGGCGGAGTTTCAGGCCAAAGCCAAAGCCGATGGCACGGAGGTGCTCTACTATGATGCCAAGAACGATGTGGCCAAGCAAATCGATCAGATGAACGAGGCTATGGATAAAGGCGTCAAGACTATCGTTCTGTTGGCTGTCGATCCAGATCTCATCGTGCCTACGGTCGAGAAAGCCAATGCGGCCGGTATCAATGTCATCACGGTTAACCGCAGCTTGAACGGCGGAAAGTTCGTTGGGGTATACTCGGATGACAAGACGGCAGGTGCCAAACAGGCGGAGTATATGGCAGAGCACCTGCCGCAGGGCGGCAAAGTCTGTTATTTGCGTGGCCCGAACAGTGCACATGATGCCGCTAACCGCGAGGAGGGCTTTATCAGTACGTTGAAACAGAAACGCCCGGACGTGCAGATCCTCGATGAGGCTGTCGGTGCCTGGAGCAATACGAATGCTATGAAAATTACCGCAACCTGGCTCTCTATTTTCCCGCAGATCGATGGTATTGCGGCGGCCAACGACTCGATGGCGCAGGGGGCCATTGCTGCCCTCAAGGCCAATGGACGCTCCGGGGTTATCGTGTGTGGTATTGACGCTTCGGATGATGCCTTAAAGGCTGTAGCAACTGGTGATCAGGCTATCACGATGAAGCAGGATCCCGCCGAGGAAGCCGATGCTGCCTATGACCTCGCCAAGCAGGCGATGTCCGGACAGATGCCATCACAGGGCTATACGGCCCAGTTTACGGCTATCACCAAGGACAACGTCAGCCAGTATCTGCATTGAGGAGGTTAGGAGAACATGGCAAATCTTCCCGTTCGCATGAAGATTCTCGTGCTGTCCGTTATCATGCTCTTGGTGACGGTACTCATTGCCGGTGTGGGCATCTTCTTTAACAGCCGCACGGCACGGGCCGTGCATGATATCTATGCGACGAATATCGTGACCTCGCAGTACGTCAACGATATCAATACACGTTTCCGCGCCATCGATGTCAATGCGGCCTATCTGCTGTTAGGCGATAGCATGCACATGGATCATAAAATGCTCGCCGGGGAAATCCATACAGATTTTCAGGCGGTGCTGGGTGATATCGACAAGATGAAAGAAATCAATACCGATGCGCAGATGTCGGCGGATTTGGAGAAATTGCAGGGCGATGTGCAAAAGACGGATGCGGCCATCCAGCAGAATGCCGCGCTCGGCACGAGCCCTGAGGAACGGCTCAAGCTCTATCAGGCCGTTTCGCAGGTGCAGAGCATTGCCGATGACCTCGGCACAGTGACACCACGTAATGTCATTGCGGGCAAGGATCTCTATCAGGCCAGTGAAGCGAACTATGCGACTTCGTTGCGGCTGTTTGCCATTATCGTAGTGATAGGCCTGCTGCTGAGCATTGCGGCGGCAGTGCTCATCGCGAAAAACATCGCCAAGCCGCTGGCGGGAGCGATTGAGGAACTCGATGCCGTGGCGGCAGGCGATCTCACCTCAGAGGTGCCGACGGAGCTCCAGCAACGGCAGGATGAAATCGGTCAGATGACCCAGTCGTTGGCGAAGATGCAGCAGTCGTTGCGCGCGGTCGTTACCAACGTACAGGAAGAGGCGGCCCGCAGCGCTGAGATGGTCGAGAGCGTGCAAAAGCTTTTGGACAGCCTGAACGGTGATGCGCAGGATATGTCGGCGGCTACGGAGGAAATGGCCGCGGGTATGCAGGAAACGGCGGCCTCTACGGCCAACATTCAGGGGCTGGCTGACCGCGTCAATACCAGCATCCAGGAGACGGCAGCCAGTGCTGAGGCCGACAAGGGCTATACCGAGGAGGTACACGCGCAGGCTGATGAGCTGCGTGACAAAACCGGCAAGTCCATCGAGGCCGCGGAGAGCATCTACGGTTCGACCAAGGATACGCTGGCGCAGGCCATCGAGCAGGTCAAGGTCGTCGATAACATCGGCAAGTTGACCGAGGAAATTTCGGGTATTGCCGAGCAGACGAACTTGCTCGCACTCAATGCGGCGATCGAGGCTGCCCGTGCAGGTGAGTCGGGCCGCGGCTTCTCCGTGGTAGCCGATGAGGTGCGCAAACTGGCCGAGGCCTCCACGACCACGGCTGAGAAGATTCAGGGCCTTACGGGACAGGTCACGACCGCCGTCAAACAGCTGACCGATGGCGCTGACGCTATCCTGCAATTCATCGATGGCACGGTCAACCCTGACTATCAGGCTATGGGCCAGACGGCTGAGCAGTATCAGGCGGCCGCTAAACATTTCCGTGACTCCTCGATGGCGGCCAGCCAGAAGGCGTCCGATATCAAAGACTCTGTGGAGACGATGTCCAAGGCGATGGAAGAAATCGCCAACGCCACTCACGAAGGGGCAGTTGGCAACTCCTCTATCGCTGAGAAGGTGCAGAACCTCTCCGATAAATGCAACCAGATTTTACAGGAAATCGAAAAATCCAAGGAGGGCACCGATAAGCTGCTCGCTGAGGTCAACCATTTCAAAGTGTAATTTTCGCAGATAACAAAACTCCCGGGCTTGTGTTTAAGCCCGGGAGTTTTTAGGTTCGACGATATGTGGTTTTAAGCCTCTGCACCTACGGCCTCGTTCAGGCCTTTGATGAGGGCATCGACATCGATGCCATGTGCCATAGCGCCCTGCTCGATATTCTCGAAGTGAGCGGCAGCGCAGCCGAGGCAGCCCATGCCGGAGTTGATGAAGACATCAACCGTGTCCGGATATTTCTGGACAACATCCATGATACTCATATCTTTCGTAATAGCCGCAGCCATAGTAATACCTCCTGTAGTAAATACGGTAACGGGGGCACATCCCCCTGCTTCAAGGGCATTATAGCATACTTTTTGACCTTTTACACTAACTTTTGCTGAGAAACATACACTTTAGGCTAGTTTTTTAACGGTATCCGCGTTACAATAGCTAAGAGTAAGTTTTCATTAGGGCTGATTTATCAGCAGCCGTTCCAAGGAGGCTTTACGGCATGGGATTCATCGCCACGGAGATTGGTGGCTTGCCGGTTTACACTTATGGTTTGTTGCTTTTGGGCGTGTTGCTCGCGGGGATGGCGGCAGCCTGGGTTAATCTGCGCCTGCACCATCGCGCTTTTGCGCCAGTAGTGGATATGCTGCTTTGGGGACTGCCTCTGGCGGCGATCTTTGGCCATGCGGGGTATGTCCTGCATCACTTCGATGAGTATGCAGGTAATCTGCTGGGGGTGTTTTGCCTGTGGCAGGGCGGCGTTTCCTTTTATGGTGCTATCTTTGGCGGGCTGTTGGCTGTGTTCGGGGTCTGCCGGGTGCAGGGCAGGCAGACGTGGCGCTGGCTGGATTTGCTGGTGCCGGCGTTCGTGCTCATGCTGGCGCTTTACGAGTTTGGTATTTTTGATTTGCAGCTTACGGTGGGTGAGCCTTTGCCACGCGATTTGCCTAACGACCATCGTCTGGTGGAATATGCCGAGTTCGCCTATCGGCCCGTGGGTTTTCAGGATACAGAGTATTTCCAGCCGATTGCCCTGTATCAGGCGGGCTTGCAGCTTTGCGTCTGCCTGTTGCTGGTGCTGTTGACGGCGGTCAAGGCGTTGTGGCATCATCCGCGGCAGAGCGGCTGTCTGTTTTTGCTGGGAGCCAGCCTCATCGCCTGGGTGCGGTTCGGTTGTGGTTTTTTCTATTTGTCCAGTGAGCCGCAGGCACTGTTCCCGTTAGGGCAGGTGTTATCGGGCGGCCTTGGACTTGTGCTTTTGGCCTGGTTTTTACTGCGTTGCCGCAGTATGAGTCATTTCGTGCAGCGGGAGGAATAAATGATGCGTCTTGGTAACGTACATAGCTCATCGGAGCAGCGGGTCAGCTGGTGGAAACGCCTGCTGCTGCTCGTGCTGCTGCTGGCCATTCCCTTTCTGGCGGCCAGCCCCCGTCATATGACGGCACGCATGGTGGCTGATAGTGAGAACGGCACGAAGGTGCTGGTGCTCAACTATCATAAAATCGATAATATGGCTATATCTCTGGCCGTGCCGCCCGAGGATTTTGACAAACAAATGCAGTACCTCTACGAGCACGGCTATCATACGATTACGCCAGATGAGCTCTATAACAGCTTGGAAGGGAATGCGGAACTGCCGGAGAATCCCGTGCTCATCACCTTTGATGATGGTTATCGCGACAATTATGAGCATGCTTATCCTATTCTCAAAAAATACGGTTTCACGGGTACGATTTTTGTCGTGACGAGTTTCCTCGATGTCTATCCGAACTATATCACCTGGGATATGGCACGTGAGATGGATGCCGACGGCATGTATATCGAATCACATACGGTTGACCACAAGTCGATGACCGACCTCACGGACGAGCAGCTGCGCAATGAACTCGTAGACTCAAAGCAAAAGCTGGAAAAGGAGCTCGGCCACAGTATAGATTTCATGGCCTACCCTACAGGCACGTACAACCTGCATATCGCGCAGCTGGTACAGGATGCGGGCTATAAGGCAGCCTTTACCATCAAGTATGGTAACGTGGACAAGGCCAGCAACATCTACGCGCTGGAGCGTGTGCCGGTATTCCAGACTGAGACAACGGATAAGGACTTTGTGGAGCGTATCCGTTACGTTCCCATTTTCGAGCGCTTCGGCTGGGTGAAAAGCTGAGCCTCCTATACCTCGTACCACTACTATATTGAAATATGTGAACAGTCTATCCTGCGGGATGGGCTGTTTTTTATTGTTTCTGTGGATAATTTGCGGGAAAAGGCGGCAAATTAGCGGATAGGTCTTGCAAATCTGTGTGATTTTTGCTATAAAAATAATAGGTAAAGTGGTGAATAGTGGGGGAAAGTGTCACTAAGTGTCAGAAAGGTGGTGAGGCAGGATGTTTATGGGCGAGTATATGCACGCTTTGGATGCGAAGGGCCGCGTCATCCTGCCCGCCGATTTTCGCGCAGAACTCGGAGTGTCCTTTATCATTACGAAGGGCCTAGATAAGTGCCTCTTTCTCTACGCGCAGCCCGAATGGGATGCTTTGGCGGCGAAGTTGCGGCAACTGCCGCTGGCCAAGCCGGAGGCACGGGCGCTCGTGCGTTTCTTCTTCGCGGGGGCGCGCACGTTGGAGTGTGATAAACAGGGACGTTTCCTCGTTCCCGCTAATCTGCGTAACTATGCCGGCATTCAGCTGCGGCAGGATGTCGTGCTCACAGGGGCCGATAACCGCATCGAGGTTTGGAGCCGTGAGCAGTGGTCGCAGTACAGCGAGGAAGTGGAGCCCGATGTGACAGCTATTGCAGCATCACTGGCAGATTTGGGCATTTGAGCAGGGAGAGCAGACGATGGCAGAATTTCATCATATCAGCGTCATGCTGGAGGAAACCGTACGTGGCCTCGTCACTGACCCTGCGGGCACCTATGTGGACTGTACCTTAGGCGGTGCAGGGCATGCGCACCGTATCGCGGAGCTGCTCAGCCCTGAGGGGCGTATCATCGGTATCGACCAGGATGCGGCGGCCATCGCGGCGGCGCAGGAGCGCCTGCGTGATGTGGCATGCCGCGTTGATATCGTACACGATAACTTTCGTAATCTTGCAGCCATCCTGCAGGCGCAGCAGGCTGAGCAGGTAACGGGCATCGTCTTTGACCTCGGGGTCTCGTCACACCAACTGGATACGGCAGAGCGGGGTTTCTCCTATATGCAGGATGCGCCGCTCGATATGCGCATGAACCCCGAGGCGGCTTTCTCAGCCGATGATGTGGTGAACACCTACAGTGAGGAAGACCTCGACCGTATCTTTCACGACTACGGTGAGGAGCGCTGGGGCAGGCGCATTGCCCAGTTTATCGTGCAGGCGCGTGCCAGTCAGCCCATCAAGACCACGGGGGAACTCGTGGATATCGTCTGCAAGGCTGTGCCCAAGGCGGTGCGACGGGCCGAACATGGCCATCCGGCCAAGCGGATTTTTCAGGCCATCCGCATCGAGGTCAACGACGAGTTGGGCATACTCGCGGAGGCTTTCCGCACGGCGGTGCATCATCTCCAGCCGGGCGGACGTCTCGCCATTATCACGTTCCATTCGCTCGAGGACCGTATCGCCAAGCAGACGCTCAAGGAGCTGGCGCGGGGTTGTATTTGCCCGCCGGAGCTCCCCGTTTGTGTCTGCCATCATCATCCGGAAATCAAGCTCCTCGGCAAGCCGCGCCAGGCTAAAGCACAGGAGCTAGCACATAACTCACGTTCGCATAGCGCCAAGTTGCGGCTTGCGGAGAAATTGCCGCCCTATGAGGAATCTGGCCCAGAAAGGAGTGACCGTTGATGCTGGCACGTCAGGAAGAAGAATACGAAATTGCCGAACAAGCACCGCAGTTTGAGCAGCAGCCAGAACAGCAGTCACCCGTAAGGCGCGTGCTGGATACCAGCTTGCGTAGTCATTGTCAGATATTGTTCGCGGTGGCGGCAGTGATGGCTATGCTCGTGACCATCCAGAGTGGCATTATCGCGAGCCGCGGTTACAAACTGGTCGCCGACCAGCAAAAGGCGGAGGCACTCGAGGAGGCCAACCGGCGGCTCAATGTGGAGATTGACCAGCTCAAGGCGCCACAGCGTATCAAGGCCGTGGCGGCAGACAAACTGGGCATGGAAGTGCCCAACAAGATTTATTTTGCCCACGATAATTAAGCAATAGGAAAGGGACGGCAAGGCGGCTCTTTCCTTATTTATTTTGTTTATTTTTCTCTACCCCTATAAAAATCGTGGGGGAGAGGTTATAATAGGTTACGGTCAATCTGACCGTAACCAGAGGAGGAACAACGATTGAAAACTCTCGCACAGCTGGCAGCGCGCGTCAAGGACGCTATTATCAGTGGCAATAAAGAGCTGGCGATAACCGGCATAGAGCATGATTCCCGCAAAGTACAGGCGGGAACCCTTTTTGTGTGCATTCCGGGCACGCATGTCGACGGGCATCAGTTTATCCCGCAGGCCGTGGCGGCAGGTGCCACAGCTATCCTGACGACACGTGCGGATGTGGCGGTGCCAGCGGGCATCGCGGTGCTGCGTGTGCCGGATTTACAGGCGGCGCTCGATGACATGGTGCCGTATTTTTATGATTATCCGGCGCAGTCCATGCGCGTCATCGGTATCACGGGGACCAATGGCAAGACGACGACGAGTTATATCACGCGGGCCATTCTGCGCCGTGCGGGATACAAGGTCGGCCTCATCGGCACGATTCAGATTATGATGGAGGAAGAGGTTTTCCCCATTCATAATACGACGCCGGATGTTGTAGAGCTCCAGCATACTTTGGCTATCATGCGCGATAAGGGCATGGACTACGTGGTCATGGAGGTCTCGAGCCACGCCCTCGACCAGGAGCGTGTGGCGGGTATCGAGTTTGATACGGCGGTATTCACGAACCTCACGCAGGACCATCTCGACTACCACAAGACGATGGAAAACTATAAGCTCGCCAAGGCCAAGCTCTTTGACAAAGTCAGCCAGCCGGGCAAGAAGCAGGGCAAAACGGCTGTGGTGAATATTGATGACGCGGCGGGCCAGACGATGCTGGAGCACGCTAAGTGCCAGCATATCGCCTATGCTATCGACAATGCGGCGGCTGATTTACGGGCTACCGAGGTCAATGTGCTGGCCAGCGGGGCGCAGTTCACGCTTAATCATGCCTCCTTTGGCCAGATGCCTTTGCATTTGCATATTACAGGTATTTTCAACGTCTACAATGTGATGTCGGCTGTGGGCGCAGCGCTCGCCGAGCATATCGATGATAAAGTCATCGCGGCCACGCTGGCAGACTTTACCGCGGTGCCGGGGCGTTTTGAACTGGTCAAAGCGGGGCAGGATTTCTCGATTATTGTCGACTATGCGCATACGCCGGACGGGGTGCAGAACGTATTGGAGACGGCACGCAAAATCGCCAAAAAGCGCATCATCGCAGTCTTTGGCTGTGGCGGTGACCGCGACAATACGAAACGTCCCATCATGGGGCGGCTCGCGGGCGAACTCGCGGATGTGGTCATCGCTACCTCAGATAATCCGCGCACGGAAGACCCGCAGCAGATTCTCGACCAGGTGGAGGCCGGGGTCGAGGAGACCATCGGCAACAAGCCGCACGAGAAAATTATCGACCGCCGCACGGCTATTTACCGCGCGATTGAGCTGGCGGAGCAGGATGATATCGTGGCCATTCTCGGCAAGGGTCACGAGGACTATCAGATTCTCAAGACGGAGACGATTCATTTCGACGACCGCGAAGAGGCACGGGCAGCCGTGGCGGCCAAGCTCGCGAAGGAGGGTAAATAATGCCAGCATTCAGTGTGCGCGCAGTACTGACGGCCATCAAGCCCCAGGCGGCCAAAGCAACTCCCAGCATTACCGGGTTCACCGATGTGGTGACGGATACGCGCAAAATCGTGCCCGGCGTGCTGTTCATTGCGCTCAAAGGTGAACGCTTTAACGGTGAAGACTTTGCCACTGAGGCCGTACAGAAGGGCGCCAAGGGCGTGGTCGTGTCTAAAGATTGCCCACAGGCTAAGTACGCTGCTATCGAAAATGCCGATGTGTTTTGCGTGCCGGATACACTCAAGGCCTATCAGCAGCTCGCACATGCCTGGCGGGCGCAGTTTGACCTGCCGGTGGTGGCTATTACCGGCTCTAACGGCAAGACCACGACTAAAGACCTCACGGCGGCGGTGCTCTCGGCGCGGGGGCCTGTGCTCAAGACGCAGGCCAATTTCAACAATGAAATCGGTCTGCCGTTGACGCTGCTCGGGCTCCATAAAGAACATACGGCGGCCGTGGTGGAAATCGGTATGCGTGGGTTCCACCAGATTGAGGCGATGGCGCCTATTGCTGCGCCGCAAATCGGCATTGTGACCAATGTGGGCGAGACCCATATGGAGCTTTTGGGGTCGCTGGAGAATATTGCCAAGGCCAAAAGCGAGCTCGTGCAGGCTATCCCTGCGGGCGGTACGGTTATCCTCAATGCAGATAATAAATATGTGGCAGGCATGCGCGCTCAGGCCCAACCGGAGGTCAAGGTCATGACCTTTGGCCTCGAGCAGAGTGCCGATGTGCAGGGCAGTCATATCCGCACGGTGGGCCAGCAGACGACCTTTGCTGTGAGTTATGCGGGTGAGACGCACGACTATACTATCGCGATGGTGGGGCGGCACAACGTCTACAATGCTTTGGCGGCTATCGCCTGCGGTTTTGCGCTCGGCTTGACCCCGGCAGAGGTGCAAAAGGGCCTCGGCCAGCTCGAGGCGACGAAGATGCGCTTTGAACTGCAAGACGTCAAAGATTGGCATGTGGTTAATGATGCCTATAACGCGAGCCCGATGTCTATGACGGCGGCTATCGAGACGTTGTCGGAACTCGTGCCGGGACGCAAAATCGCGGTCATGGGCGATATGCTGGAACTCGGCAGTGTGTCGGAGCAGGCGCATTATCACGTCGGCGAGGAGCTGGCGGCGCATCATTTTGCGGCCGTGGTCACGCGGGGCGAAATGGCGAAATTTATCGCTAAAGGTGCGCAAGACGGCGGCATCGGCCAGGTCTATAGCTGTGACAGCCATGCGGCGGCGGCCGAGCGCCTGCACGCGCTCCTCCAACCGGGTGATACGTTGCTTTTTAAAGGGTCGCGGGGCATGCAAATGGAGAAGATTATCGACCTGCTTTGAGCGGGCTGCTGATAAAACAAGGTTAGGAGACGTTATTCGTGAGTTTATATCCCTTACTGCTGGCGGCGGTCATTGCAGCGGCCTGTGTGCTGCTGACGGGGCCGTTCTTTATCCCGCTCTTGCACCGCTTGAAGTTCGGCCAGAGCATTCGCGAGGAGGGCCCGAAAAGCCATCAGGCCAAGAGCGGCACGCCGACGATGGGCGGTGTGATGATTGTGCTGGGTATTACGGTGGCGGCGCTCGTAGCGGCTCCACTGAATACGGAACTGTGGCTGGCCCTTTTTATCATGCTGGGACATTTCCTGCTGGGCTTTCTCGATGACTATATCAAGGTCGTCAAAAAACGCAATCTCGGGCTCAAGGCCAGACAGAAACTCTTAGGGCAAATCATCATCGCTATCGTGACGATGGTGGTGGGTACACGGCTCTTAGGCATCGATACGACGGTTTGGGTGCCGGTGCTTGACCAGAATATCAATATCGGCTGGGGCTATTATCTGCTCGTACTCTTCGTGCTCGTGGGCGGTTCGAACGCGGTCAACCTCACGGATGGTCTCGATGGTCTGGCCGCAGGGACGGTGGCGATTGCCTGTAGCTGCTATGCGGTGGTTTGCTGCCTCACGGGGCATCCGGCGCTGGCTGTTTTCAGCGCGGCTATCGTGGGGGCCTGCCTTGGCTTCTTGCGGTTCAATGCGCATCCCGCACGGGTGTTCATGGGTGATACGGGCTCGCTGGCTCTGGGCGGTGCTTTTGCCGCGCTCGGTATCCTCACGCATACGGAGATTTTACTGGCGGTTATCGGCCTCATCTTTGTCTGCGAGGCGCTTTCCGTCATCATTCAGGTTATTTCCTTTCAGACGACGGGCAAGCGCGTGTTCCGCATGAGTCCGATTCATCATCATTTCGAGCTCGGCGGCTGGTCGGAGTGGAAGGTCGTTACCGTGTTCTGGCTGGTCGGTCTATTGGCTGGTATCGCTGGTTTGTGTTTGTTGCAGTGACGAGGAGGCAGCAAAATGGATTTAACGGGCAAAAAAGTCCTCATTGTAGGGGCGGGCGTCAGTGGCTTTGCGGCGGCGGAAATTGCGCATAAATACGGTGCAGCAGTTACGCTTTCCGATGCGAAAGCAGAAAAGGAACTGCCGTTTGACTTTGCGCCGTTGCGGGAAATGGGCGTTGAGCTCGTATTCGGCCCCCAGGACGAGCGCCTGCTCGCGGGGGTGGACTACGTTATCGTCGCACCGGCAGTGCCTGTGCGTATTCCACTGGTGCAGGCAGCTATGCAAAAGGGCATTCGCGTGCTGAGCGAGATTGAGCTCGCGCAGGCCGTGGCCCAGTCGCCCATCTTTGCGCTGACGGGCACGAATGGCAAGACGACGACCACGACCCTGCTTGGCCGTTTGCTGGCCACGAAATACGGTAAAGCCAAGACTGGCGTAGGTGGCAATATCGGCATTGCCCTGTCGCTGGTCGCGGATAAAATCGGTACCGGTGGGGCGATTGCGGCGGAGATTTCCAGTTTTCAGCTGGAGGCAACGCAGAACTTCCATCCTCATGTCGCGGCTGTGCTCAACCTTACGCCGGACCATATTATCCGCCACGGCTCTATGGATGTTTATCAGGCCATGAAGGAACGTATTTTCGCGCAGGAGACGACGGGCGATTTCGTCGTGTTGAACTATGACGATGTGCGCGTGCGTGGTATGCAGGCACGCGTGCCTCAGGGGGTACGGGTCTGCTATTTCAGCCGCACGCAGGACCTCAACGAGGGTATGGTGCTCGTGGGCGACATGCTGACCCTGCGTTGGGCTGGTAAGGAAATCCCCTTCGTCACGACGGCGGAGCTCGGTATCAAAGGACCGCACAATGTGGAGAATGCACTGGCGGCAACTGCTATGGCGTATTTCGCGGGCTGTGACCCGGAGGCTATGCGGCCGGTGCTGCGCCAGTTTGTTGGCGTTGAGCATCGTATCGAGTACTTTGCCCAGGTCGATGGGGTCAAGTACTATAATGACTCCAAGGCCACGAATACGGACTCGGCTATCAAGGCGCTGGAGACTTTCCCCGGCCACATCGTGCTGATTGCTGGCGGTGATGATAAAAAGACCGACCTTACGGCGTTTATGCAGAAAGTGGTTGAACGCGTCGATGCCTTAATCTTGATTGGCGATGCCGCCAAGCGTTTCCGCGCCGCGGCTATCGCCGCAGGCTTCCCGGAAGCGCAGATTTACGCGGCAGGGTATTCCATGCCGCAGGCCGTACAATATGCGCATACACTGGCACAGGCGGGGCAGGTAGTATTGTTGTCACCAGCTTGCGCAAGCTTTGATATGTATTCCGATATGGCACATCGCGGCCGCGATTTCAAACGCCTTGTCTGTGCGTTGCCGGGGCAGGTGGAGTTGCCAGAGGATTTGGTGGAAAAGGACGGAGGCCACGCATGAAAATCATCGTTTCCGGCGGTGGCACGGGCGGCCATATCTATCCGGCACTCACTATTATCCGCACTATTCAAGCTCAGCGGCCTGATGCCGAGTTCCTCTATGTGGGCACGCATGCAGGGCTGGAGGCCGACATTATCCCCAAGGAGCATTTACCCTTCGCTACGGTGGATATTCAGGGCTTTCGGCGTCAGTTGACGTTGGATAATTTACGCCGTGCGGGGCGTGCGCTGGTGGGCGTGGGCAAGGCCATGCGCATCGTGCGCGATTTCCATCCCGATGTGGCGGTCGGCACGGGCGGTTATGTCTGTGGGCCGATTTTGCTCGCGGCGAGCCTGGCACACGTGCCGACGCTCATTCAGGAGCAAAATGTGGTGCCGGGTATCACAAATAAAATCCTCGCCCGCTTTGTGAGCAAGATTGCCGTGGGTATGCCCGAGGCTATGCGGCATTTTCCTGCCGCTAAAGTAGTAGACACGGGCAATCCCATCCGTCAGGAAGTCATGACCGCGGAGCGTGCGGCGGGCGCGGCCGCTTTTGGCTTTGACCCGCAAAAGATGACTGTGCTCATTTCGGGGGGGAGCCGCGGCGCGCGGGCGATTAACCGGGCGATGGTGCCTATCATCGCCGAGGCGGTCAAGCATCCCGAGGTGCAGATGCTGCTCGTGACGGGCAAGGCAGAGTACGACGATATTCTCGCCCGTATTCGCGACACAGGCACAGATTTGACCAGCGTACACCATATCAAGGTCATGCCTTATCTCTACAATATGCCGCAGGCGCAGGCGATGGCTGATTTAGCGATATTCCGTGCGGGCGCGACGGGCTTGGCGGAACTCACGGCACGCGGTATCCCCGCTATTCTGGTGCCCTATCCCTACGCGGCTGAGAACCATCAGGAGCACAATGCACAGGCTTTGGTCGATGCGGGGGCAGCCCGCATGATTTTGAACCGCGACCTCACGGCGCAGTCCCTGGGCTCAGTGCTCACGGAGCTACTGAGCCAGCCGGATAAGTTGCAGCAGATGGCGGCGGCCAGCCGCAAGCTGGGACGACCGCAGGCGGCGCAGACGATTGCGGATATGGTACTGGCTTTGGCAGCAGCGCGTTGATTTTGTGCAGGAAAGTTTGATAGATAAATTTAGCATAAGGGTGAGAAGACGATGAAAGAGCTCAAAGAGCTGGCAGGCATCAAAAAAATCCATTTTGTCGGTATTGGCGGCGCAGGCATGAGCCCGCTCGCGAAGATTATGGTGGAGCTGGGTTATGAGGTTTCGGGCTCGGACCGGGCCGACTCCGAGGTCATCCGTCAGTTGCGTGAGCAGGGGGCGACTATTTATCTCGGTGGGCAGCGGGCGGAGAACGTGCGCGGCGTCGACGCTATCGTGGTCTCGACGGCCATTCCTTACGACAACCCTGAGGTGCTGGCAGCGCAGGACCTCGGCATTCGCAAGCTGCATCGCAGCGATATCAATGCGGCGCTCGTGAACGAGTATCAGGGCATCGCGGTGGCTGGTGCGCACGGCAAGACGACGACGACCTCGATGATTGGCGTGACGCTTGAGCATGCAGGTGTATCGCCGACCATTATTGTGGGCGGCGAGGTGCCGGACCTGGGCACGAATGCGCAGCTCGGTACGAGTGAGTATCTCGTCTCCGAGGCCGATGAGAGCGATGGTTCTTTCCTCAAGCTGCGTCCCCATGTTGCCGTGGTCACGAATGTGGAAGATGACCACATGGACCACTACGGTACGATGGAGAATATCATCAAAGCCTTTACGCAGTTTATCGAGAACACAGATAAAGAGACGGGTTACGCCGTACTTTGCTTTGAAAATGAGAACCTGCGCCATATCGCGGAGCATATTGACCGTAAATATATCTCCTATGCCATCGAGCAACCGGCGGACTACAATGCGAAAAACATCGCCCATAGTGGCACGGGCATCGAGTTCGATGTTTGGCATGGAGAGGAGCAGCTGGGCCATGTGGCGCTGAATATCCCGGGCCGGCACAATGTGCTGGACGCTATGGCCTGCATCGTGACGGGCCTTTCTATTGGCGTGCCGTTTGCGCAGCTGGCGGCTGGTTTGGCGGCCTTCCACGGTGCGAAGCGGCGCTTCCAGACAAAGGGCCGGGTACAGGATGTCTGGGTGGTCGATGACTACGCGCATCATCCGACGGAGATTGCGGCGACGCTGGGCGCGGCACGGCAGACGAAGCCGGGCCGGCTGATTTGCGCTTTCCAGCCGCACCGTTATTCGCGCACGCAGCTTTTGCATGCCGAGTTCGGCAAGGCTTTTGTGGCGGCGGACCTGCTTATCTTGACGGACGTTTATGCGGCAGGGGAGGCCCCTATTACAGGTATCAGTGGCGAGACGGTGCTCAAGGAGGTTGAGCGCCAGTCCGGTCAGAAGGTCGTCTATATCAAAGACCGGGAGAAGATAGCCGCTTATCTGGCTGAGCATGTACAGCCAGGTGACCTCGTGATGACGATGGGCGCGGGTGATATTTACAAGACGAGTGAGGAACTCGTGAGCATGTTGCAGGCAAAACAGGCGTGAGCCTTAGACTAGAGGAGTAAAAGTAAAATGAAAAATGATAAGATTGTTGTAGTCATGGGCGGCACGTCGACGGAGGCGGAAATTTCCCGCCAGACGGGCAACGCCATTTTAAAGGCTCTGCAGTCTAAAGGCTATAACGCGGTGGGCATGGAGCTCAATCCGCCGACGTTCGCGGAGGACATCAAAAAGAGTAACTGTGCCATCGTTTTTAACGCACTGCATGGTAAATTCGGCGAAGATGGCGTGTTGCAGGGCACGCTCGACATGTTGGGCATTCCGTATACGGGTTCGGGGGTGCTGGCAGCGGCGGTGACAATGGACAAGGCGGCCTCCAAGCGTGTCTTTGTGGCCGAGGGGATTTCTACGCCGCGTTCGCATACTTATCAGCGTTTTGAGCAGAAGCAGCGTGATTTGTCAGCGGAGATTGTACAGGAGTTTGGCCTGCCCGTGGTCGTGAAGGCAGCCTCGCAGGGCTCGAGCATCGGCGTCTATATTGTCGAGGAGCAGGCGGAGCTGGCGCAGGCTTTGCAGGAGGCTTTTACCTACAACGACGAGGTGCTGGTCGAGCAGTTCATCAAGGGCATGGAGCTTACTGTAGCCGTTTGGGGCAATGCTGAGCAGAAAGAGGCGTTCCCCATTATCGAAATCACGACGGAGTCCGGGCGCTACGACTACGACAGCAAATATACGAAAGGTGCCTCGCACCACATCATCCCCGCGCGGGTATCGGCCGAGAAAACTAAGGAAATTCAGGACTTGGCCATCAAGACGTTTACGGCTTGCGGCTGCCGTGGGGTGGCACGTGTTGATATGATGCTGGCTGAGGACGGTACGCCCTATGTCATCGAGGTGAACTCGGTGCCCGGCATGACGGAGCTTTCGCTTGTGCCAGATGCAGGCCGCGCGATGGGCGTAGAGTTCCCTGAGCTCTGTGCCCGCATTCTGGAGATGGCTGGCTATCAGCATTGAGACGTTAATTTAGTGAGTTCCCCATGTTATGACAAGGCACAGGAAGGAGGCTGGGGTTATGGCCGCACAGCAGCTAAATAATACGGCGGGCAACGGCCTGCCGCCCCGCCCTCCACGCCGGAACCATCGCCGTCTTTTTCAGGGGCTGTTGTTCCTTTTCGCCTGTGGTGTGGTGATGCTGGTGGGCGTGTATTCGCCCTTGTTTACCTTGCAGCGGGTAGTAGTGCATGGCAATAAATATTTGCAGGCGGATGATGTCGAGCAGATTGCCCGCGTCTACAAAGGTCAGCCCATCTTTCAGCTCAAAACCGATGCGGTGACGCAGCAGCTGTTGCAGGATTTGCGTATAGAGTCGGCTGTGGTGCGGCGCGAACTGCCCGATACGCTGGATATCAGCATCGAGGAGCGTCAGCCCATTGCCACGATCGCGACTAACTACGGTTATGCTGACCTTGACCGGCAGGGACTGGTCCTGGCAAGCTATAAAAACTTGCGGCAGATGCCTTTGCCCCTCATTACGGGAGTGAAAATCCAGGACCGTTTTGTGGGCGACGCGAACACAGACGAGAATGTGCAAAGTATCCTGGCTTTTTTGCAGCAGCTGGATACGAACGCCTTGAACCAGATTTCTGAAGTTAATGCCGCTGATATGAGTGCAGTAACCCTCTATACGACCAGTGCCGTGCAAATACGTTTGGGCTCATTGGAGCGGTGGGAGGAAAAGGCGCAACTTACGCAGGATTTTCTCGATGCGTTGCCGCAAAGTAAGCACGCGATTGAGTATGTAGATTTCCGTTTTCGGGCACCCTACATCAAGCTCAATGAGGTCTATAAAGACAAAGCCAAGCAATCCTGAGCTGCTACCAGGGAAAGTTTTTTTGTCAATACTATGGAAATCAAGAGGGATTGATGGTAAAATTAAAAAGGTATCTTTGTAAATAATAATCGGGCTGGTGTGTACAATGCGGCCATCAGCCAGCAAAAATAAAGCTGCATGGGGGTTTTCACAGTGTTTGAATTGGATGACAATGACCTGGGCCAGCTGGCCAAAATCAAAGTAATCGGCGTCGGCGGTGGCGGCAGCAATGCCGTGAACCGTATGATTTCTCTAGGCCTGCAGGGTGTAGAGTTCATTGCTGTGAATACGGATTCGCAGGCACTGTTGAAGTCCCTGGCCCCCAACCGCATGCAGATTGGCGAGAAACTGACGCGTGGTCTCGGCGCAGGCGCCAAGCCGGAGATCGGGCAGAAAGCTGCTGAGGAGAGCCGCGATGATATCGTGGAGGCTCTGCGCGGTGCCGATATGGTATTTGTGACTGCTGGTATGGGCGGCGGCACGGGTACGGGTGCGGCTCCGGTCGTGGCAGAGTGCGCGCGTGAAATCGGTGCTTTGACCGTAGGCGTAGTCACGAAACCCTTCAAGTTCGAGGGGATGAAGCGCCATCGCAATGCGGAGAGTGGCATCGCCGAGCTCAAGAAACATGTGGATACGATTATCACTATCCCTAACGATCGCCTGCTCCAGGTAGTCGATAAAAAGACGCCGATTACTCAGGCCTTCTCGATTGCTGATGATGTACTGCGTCAGGGCGTCAAAGGCATTTCGGATTTGATTGCCATTCCGGGCCTTGTCAATCTGGACTTTGCGGATGTGCAGAACATTATGAGCAATGCGGGCTCGGCCCTCATGGGCATTGGTGAAGCCTCGGGCGAGAACGCTACGGTGAACGCGGCCAAAGCAGCCATTGATTCACCACTCTTGGAGACCAGCATCAATGGGGCGCATGGTGTGCTCATCAACGTGACTGGTGCCGAGGAGAAACTCAGCATGTTCGAGGTGGAAGAAGCCTCGAATGCCATTCATGAGGCTGTAGACGGCGATGCCAATATCATTTGGGGTGCCGCTATTGACAATACGATGGGGGATACGGTACGCGTGACGGTTATCGCTGCTGGTTTTGCCGATAATGATACCGTAGGGATTCCTACGGTCAAAACGCAGCCGACGGTGCAGCGCCCGGTAGCTGGCAAAGTTGGTACGCCTGTAGCACCGCAGCCCGTGCAGCCACAGGCTAAACCGCAGGAACCGGCTAACTGGGGTCTCGATATCCCCGTGTGGATGCGCAAAAAATAATTCGCTTGACAGAACACAGTATTGTGCCTATAATGTTATTTGTTGTTAGCGTCTTTTGCTAATGGGTAGGTGCCCGAGTGGTTAAAGGGAACAGACTGTAAATCTGTCATCTTCGGATTACGATGGTTCGAATCCATCCCTGCCCACCACTTTGGCGGCATAGCTCAGTTGGCTAGAGCATGCGGTTCATACCCGCAGTGTCCGGAGTTCAAATCTCTGTGCCGCCACCATCATGTTTATACAGGCCTCGGCAGTTGCCGGGGCTATTATATTACCCTTTATGGGTAATATTGCAAAAAGTTCTATAAAAATGCAAAAATGATGTTGACAGGTGAGCGGTGAAGCGTTATACTAACATAGTCGCTTGAAGCGATGGAGTTGTTCTCTGAAAACTAAACAATGTAGAATCATGCAAATTGGTTCGAAAGAACCAACCTGAACATGAAAAGCCAGATGTTACATTCACAGAGATGTGGATTTTAAAACATCGATTGCTTGTAGCAATCGCAATTCTTTTGAGTAGCGAACCGCAACTTTAGTTGCGTGTGAGTCACTCATGCAATTTGCAAAAGCAAATTGTAAACCTATAAAGATAATTTGAGC
>Ga0256406_1001001_pt1 | contig 47387 bp, 37 predicted proteins | sample RumenRJG_03DNA_FD_185986 | JGI IMG/M metagenome (GOLD analysis project Ga0256406, IMG submission 185986) | Bovine rumen microbial communities from Lethbridge, Alberta, Canada - RJG_03 | ecosystem: Host-associated > Mammals > Digestive system > Stomach > Rumen | place: Canada: Alberta | collected... | reverse complement strand
GCCCCATGCCTCGCACGCCCCTGTGAAACGTGAACCAAGCCGTGGCGCAAGCCACATGGGACTTGGAGCTGGCCTCGGCAACGAGACCATGCAAGCGACAAACTAAAACAAAGTCACTTGCAACGGGAGATGACGCAGCGAGCAGACACCACGATTATGCAGCGGGGCTGTCGGGATGGGATCGGGTGTATTCCTCGATAGCAAGATAGAGCCGCATGAGGTCGTGTGCGTTCGCCAGATCGACGCCGAGCAGTTGCTCGATGCGTGCGAGCCGGTTCTCGACGGTATGCCGGTGCACGCCAAGCCGCTGTGCGGTGGTGGTGATGTTAAACGATGAGATGACGAACGACGACGCGGTACGCAAGAGGGTATGACGCGTCGTGCCGGTCGCACCATGGCCGTCCTCGAGCAAGGGGCGCAGGAACGCCTGGCAGAACGATTCGGCGACGCGTGGTGCGATGAGGTGCATGATGTCGAGGTCGGCGATGGCACCGCCACCTGGCCCGCCCGCGGAGAGGGGCATCGCCGACATCTGCAGGTCGAGGCGGGCCTCCGCGTAAGCCGATCGCAGGGTCTCCCACGATGTCGCCGTCGCCATGCCGATTCCGCACCGTTGTATGCCGAGCCGTTGCGCCGCGGCCTTGATACGTTCGCGCAGGCCGGCGCCCTCGTTCTGCGAGACGAGGAACCAGAGTTTGTTGTCGAAATCGCCGAACAGCACGGAGCCATCGTCGGGCCTCTGCGCCACCTGTGGTCCCTGCGTTGCCTGTGGCGTCCGCGCCATCGTCGCATCGGACGGATCGGATCGCGGATCCGCCATGCCGCTGATTCTGCTGATTCCGCCGATGCCCTCGATGCCGTCAAGCCCCGCGGAGAGCGCCTGCGCTTCGTAAAGCCGCGTGAGATCCTCCGCTTCGCCGTCCACGCACAGAACCGCAACCGGCGCATGCGGCAGCGGTCCCCACAGTTCCGCCGCTACGTCGGACAACCCGCGGCCCAGTCCGTTCGCCATGCCGCGCATGACGGTGGCGCGCAGACTGCGTAGCTGGATCTGCCGCAGCATGGCCTGTGCCACGGTCACCGAGAGCACGTCCGCAGCATTCATGACGGCCGTGCGCACCGCCATCTCGTCGGTGCCCTGCTCAGGTGCCACGCCCAGCATGAGGCCGAGCGGCCGCTGGCTTGCATCATGGAGCTCGGCGGCGCAGCACAGGCTGCCTTCGTGATCGAACACCGAGGCGTGCGAGGGAGCGAGATTGTCGTCGCCCAGCTGATGAAGGGCACGATAGGTGAGCGCGACTGTGCGGGCCATGCCGCGCGCGCCGGAATGCGACACGTCCCAGACCTCGCCGGCGGGCGTGACGAAGGCCGCCCATCCTCCGATGGAATCCGCCACGTCGATAACGGTCGCGTGGATCGGGTCGGGGCTTTTCGCCGCGGCGATGAACGTGCGCTGCAGGGAGTACGAGTCGCGCAGGAAGCAGTGTCCTTCGTCGGCGATGGACTGCGACACGGTGCGGCTGATGTCTTGGAACGTGGTCTCGATGGGAATTTCGAACAGCGGCAGGCCGTGCCGTGACGCCGCCTCGATAAGAGCCCGCGGAACCGTGGGATGCCGCATGCCGACACCGAATCCGCACGCGAGCACGCCGGCATCCACCATGCCCGTGACAAAGGCGTCGCACATCCGATTGAAGCGCGCCATCTCCTGCGGATCGGCGTTCGCCACAGCCTGTGCGCTATGGTCTTCGATTTGCGGCATGTCGAGGCCTATGGTGAGCAGAATCTCCCCGGGTTCGCAGAATTCCGTGGAATCCACCACCTCCGTGATATGCACCCAGTAGATGCTGCGCTCGAGGTTGACGCTGTTGCCGAGCACGACGAGCTGCAGATGCAGCGCGTCCTCGGCGAGAAGTTCTCTGACGGTCATCGACATGTAACCATTGTGTTAGCCGTTGTATTACATGGCCAATGTCGTGTCGTAACAAGTGCATTATGTCCATTGTTGCCGCTGCCGCGCCGCCATATCGTAGGGGTCAACGAAACGGAAAGCGCAGGGTGCGGCAGGCGCCGGACGCCACGCCGACCGGATCGTCACCCTTATCGTCCGCTTCCGGACGATTCACGCACCGCATCGCGCATTGAGCCGCGGTTCGCGCAAAACCCTTGTTCAGCCTAGGCGAAGCCATGCCTCGAACGCATGGCGCGTCCGGCGACCATCACGCCACGCTGCCGCATGCATGCGCGGCGGCAGCACCAGGAGGCACGCAATGTCCATGGATTTCAACGATTACAAGCAGTATCTCGCCCCGGCGTATTCCAAGAGCACGGATCTCATCATGCAGTCCGGCAAGGGCATGTACCTGACCGACGTGAACGGCAAGAGGTACATCGACTGGGTGCAGGGCATCGCGGTCAACGCGCTCGGTCACTGCCATCCGCGCGTCATCGCCGCCGCCAAGGAGCAGATCGACCGCCTGGTCACCGCGTCGTTCAACGTCGTGAGCTACCCGACCACGCTCGAGCTGGCCCGCCGCATCGCCGAGGTCACGCCGGGCGACCTCGACTCCATCCTCTTCTCCAACGGCGGCGCCGAAGCCACCGACGCGGCCATCAAGGCGGCGCGCGTCATCACGGGCCGTCCGAACGTCATCGCCTTCAAAGGCTCCTTCCATGGACGCACGATGGGCGCGGCGAGTATCACCGCATCGAATTCCTTCTATCGCAAGGGCCTCGAGCCCATGATGGGCGGCGTGTTCTTCGCGCCGTACCCGTCGCGTGACCTGTGCCCGGAGGGCTACGACGCCAAGGAGCGCGCGCAGTGGTGCCTGGGCGAGATCAAGAAGATGTTCACCTACTACGTGCCGCCGCAGGACACCGCGTGCATCTATGTGGAGCCGGTGCAGGGCGAGGGCGGCTACGTGGTGCCCGACCCCAGCTTCCTGCAGGGTCTGCGCGAGATCTGCGACACCTACGGCATCATGTTGTGCTTCGACGAAATCCAGGCAGGCTACGGCCGCACCGGAAAGATGTTCGCCGGCATGCACGCCGGCGTCGTGCCCGACCTCATGACGATGGGCAAGGCCATCGCCGGCGGCTTCCCGATGAGTGCGCTCGTCGGCCGCCCCGAGGACATGGCCAAGTGGATGCCCGGCCAGCATGGCGGCACCTTCGGCGGCAATCCGGTCGCCGGCGCCGCGGGACTGGCGGTTCTCGACGAATTCAAGGAAAAGGACATCGTGGGCAATGCCGCCAAGGTGGGCGACTACTTCAAAGGCCGCCTGCTCGACCTGCAGAAGAAATACCCGTTCATCGCCGACGTGCGCGGCGTGGGCATGATGCTCGCCATCGAGCTGGGGGAGAAGGACGGTAAGAGCGGCGCCGAGCTGTTCTCCGCGATTTGCGCGAAGGGAATCGAGAAGGGCCTGCTGCTGCTCGGCTGCGGCGTGCACCACAACGCCATCCGCTTCGCCGCGCCGTTGAACTCCACCACCGCCGAGATCGACGAGGGCCTGGCGGTGTTCGACTCCATCCTGTCGGAGCTGTGAGACTTCGCCGCAGCCCCTCGCGGGGGAGCTGCTAATTCCCGGAAACCAGCACGCACGAATCGGAAAAGAGGACGACATGATCAGATACATTGTCAAACGCCTGCTGTCGGCGATCCCCATCGTGCTCATCGTCGGCATCATCGCCTTCTCCCTGTCCCACCTGTCCGGGGGAGACCCGGCGCGAGTCATCGTCGGAAACGACGCCACCGAGGAGCAGGTCGAGGCGGTGCGCCAATCCATGGGACTCGACCAGCCGGTCATGGCGCAGCTGTGGACGTGGTTCGTCAACCTGCTGCACGGCGACCTGGGCTACTCGTACATCATGAACATGCCGGTGAGCGAGGCGATCTCCTCGCATATCCTGCCCACGCTGTCCATCGCGGTGCTGGGCGAGATCATCGCCCTGCTCATTGCAATCCCCCTGGGCGTGTACGCGGCAGGACGGCATGGGCGCGCCGCCGACAAGGCGGTGCTCGGCTTCGCGACCCTCACCGGCTCCCTGCCCAGCTTCCTGTCGGGCCTGCTGCTCATGATTCTCTTCGCCATGCAGTGGCGGCTGCTTCCCGCCTCCGGCTATGTCTCGCCGTCCAAGGACTTCGGCGGCTATCTCGAGCATCTCATCCTGCCGTCCCTGGCGGTGGCCACGCTCCAGATCGCCGTCGTGACGCGCATGACCCGCTCATCCATGATCGACCAGCTGGGCAGCGCCTATATCCGCACCACCGAGGCCAAGGGGCTTCCTGCCCGCGGCCGGCTGTGGAGGCACGCGTTCAAGAACGCGTCCATCCCGATCATCACGGTGGTGGGCCAGTCATTCGGCGAGCTTATCGCCGGCGCCATCGTGGTGGAGACCGTGTTCAACGTGCCGGGCGTCGGCCAGCTCGTCGTCAACTCCATCCTCAGGCGCGACTACCAGATGATCCAGGGCGTCATGATCTTCGTGGCCTTCATGTTCATCATCGTGAACCTGCTCACCGACGTGCTGTACGCGGTTATCGACCCGCGCATCAGGGAAAGGTCGTTCTGACATGACCGCCGCAACACACAACCCCTCCGTTCCCTCCGCCGCCGCGCGCCACGCTTCCGGATCGTCCCGCCTGCGCCGCGCGGCCCGCGCCCTGCGCCGTTCGCCCATGACGCTGTGGGGCCTCGTGCTTCTGCTCGCCATCGTCATCGTCTGCTTCGTCGTCCCCGCCGTCGCCCATATGGACGCCTACACCACCGACACGGCGCAGATGCTCGAATCCCCGTCGGGAGCCCATCCGATGGGAACCGACAACCTGGGCCGCGACATCCTGACCCGCGTGCTGCTCGGCGGCAAATCGTCGTTGACGGTCGGCTTCCTCACCGCCGTCATCTCCGGTTTTCTCGGCCTCGTGCTCGGCCTATACGCCGCGTACTACCCCAAGCTCGGCTACGTCATCATGCGCCTGTGCGACGGCGTCATGGCCTTCCCGGCCATCCTCTTCGGCATCGTGTTCGTCGAGGTGCTCGGGCAGAGCACGCAAAGCGTCGTCGCGGCGCTCTCCATCGTGCTCACCCCGTATGTGGCCCGCGTCGTGCGCTCCAGCGCGATGTCCACGATGAACGAGAACTACGTGCAGGTGCTCATAGGCCTCGGGGCCGGCGGCTTCAGGATCCTGTGGCGCAACATCGCGCTCAACGTCATCGCATCGTGGATCGTCGAGGTGACCTTCGTCTTCGCCGACGCGATCCTCGTCGAGGCGGCCATGAGCTTCATCGGCGCGGGCATCCCGCAGCCGACACCCACCTGGGGCAACATGCTCTACGACAGCCGCACCTATATCTACAACGCGTCCTGGATGACGCTGTTCCCGGGCCTGGCGCTCGCCCTCACCGTATTCGTCATCAATATGCTCGGCGACGGCCTGCGCGAAACGCTCGATCCGAAACGAAGGGGGCAGTGACATGACCGCCACACCGACAATCACCGAATCCACCAAGCCGCCGACCGAGGCGCCCGCCGACACCGCCAACGCCGCCGCACATAACGCCGACAGCCCGCTGCTCGAGGTCGAGGACCTCGCCGTCAGCTTCGCCACCGTCGACAAGAAGTGGAAGACCACCGTCGAAGGCGTGAGCTTCAGCGTCGGCCAAGGCGAGATCCTCGGCATCGTGGGGGAGTCCGGCTGCGGCAAGTCCGTGACATCGTTCTCCATCCCGCGCCTGCACGACGAACGCACGACGCGTTACGAGGGTCGCATCACCTTCGATGGGCGTGACATGCTCTCCCTCGACCAAGCCAGCCTGCGCGCACTGCGCGGCGAGGACATCGGCTTCATCTTCCAGAACCCCATGTCGAGCCTCGACCCGCTTATGCGCATCGGCCGCCAGCTCGAGGAAACCGTGAGGGTGCACCACAAGAACCTTGCGAAGGGGGAGGTGCGCAGCCGCTGCATCGACGCGCTCAAGGAAGCCGGCGCCGACAAGCCCGAGCTGTGGATGGGCAAATACCCCTACCAGATGTCCGGCGGTCAGCTGCAGCGCGTCGTCATCGCCATGGCGCTCGTCAACAAGCCCAAGCTGCTCATCGCCGACGAGCCAACCACCGCCCTCGACGTAACCATCCAGGCGCAGCTCCTGCGTGTGCTGCGCTCGCTGCGCGACCGTCTGGGCATGAGCATCATCCTCATCACGCATGACATGGGCGTCGTGGCGCAGATGTGCGATCGCGTGGCCGTCATGTACCTGGGGCAGGTGGTGGAGACGGCGCCGGTGCGCGAACTGTTCGCCCACCCCTCGCACCCGTATACGAAGGGTCTGCTGTCCGCTACGCCGCCGCTGTCGGGCCCGCGCCCGCAGCGCCTCGCCACAATCGAGGGCTCCGTGCCGCAGCTGTCGGAGGTACCCGACGGATGCCGCTTCGCCTCTCGATGCCCCTTCGCCACCGGGGAGTGCCGCGCGGGCAAGGTTGCGATGCGGCAGGTGGGGCAGGCGCATTCCATACGATGCGCGCGCTTCCGGGAGGTGCACGACCTGCCGTTCCAGGCGGCGCAGAAAAGCCACGATGCCGCGGCGGCGGACGCCGAGGCCGTCAATCCGACCGGCAAGGAGGCATGACATGAGCCAGAACGACACTCCACGCACAACCGATACGCCGGCATCCGGGCTGCCAGGTGCCGCCCGCCGACCTGAGCCCATTGTGCAGGTCAACGACCTGTGCAAGGACTACGTGACGCGCGGCTTCACCAACGGCGCCTCGAGCGTGTTCCACGCCGTGAAGAACGTGAGCTTCGAGCTGTACCCGCGCCAGACCTACGCGCTGGTCGGCGAGTCGGGAAGCGGCAAAAGCACCACCGGGCGCATGGTCTGTGCCCTCGAAAGGCCGACCTCCGGCTCCGCAAGCTTCGAAGGGCGCGCCTACACCGACGATTCGCCCGCGCTTCTGCGCAAAGGCATCCGGTCCAAGATCCAGATGGTGTTCCAGGACCCGTTCTCCGCCCTCAACCCGCGCAAGACGATCGGCAACGCGCTGGTGGAGGCCATGGAAATCCAGCGCATCGGCTCCTCACGCGCCGACCGGCGCGATCGTGCCGTGGCGATGCTCGAACGCGTGGGGCTTTCCTCCGCCCATATGGACCGCTTCCCACACCAGTTCTCCGGCGGGCAATTGCAGCGCGTCACGATAGCCCGTGCGCTCGCGGTGGAGCCCAGGGTGCTGATCCTCGACGAATCCGTCTCCGCCCTCGATGTGTCGGTGCAGGCTCAGGTGCTCAACCTCTTGCAGGACCTCAAGGATGACCTGGGCCTGAGCTACCTGTTCATCACGCACGACCTGAGCGTCGTGCGCTTCATCGCCGACCGCGTGGGGGTGCTGCGGCACGGGGAACTCGTGGAGGAAGGCGACGTGGCGTCGATCTTCCGCAATCCACGCACCGACTACACGCGCCGGTTGCTCGACAGCATCCCGCTGCCCGATCCCACCGACCGCAGGCTGATGGACGGGCCGCCCCAGTGACGGCGCCGTGCATCGTTCCCTCCCCGGTCCACCGGATATCCAGCCCGTGCCGGACACCCGCCTTGCGCAGACAGGGCATGCCACAGTCAGAAACAAGAGAAAGAGGATCCCATGGTCTCCGAAACAACAACCGCCAGGAAGCACCACACTCTGATTAAGAAAATCGTTGCGATGGGCGTCGCCGCCGTCATGGCCGCGGGCCTGACCGCCTGCGGATCGTCGGGCTCCGCCTCGGGCGGCGCCGCGGTCGACGGCGGCACCGTGCATATTGCGCTCAACGCGAATATCACCAGCCTCGACCCGATGATGACGGGCGCCTATGTGGCGCGTGACACGATGCGCAACATCTACGAGACGCTCGTGACGCTGGACGCAGACGGCAATGTGGTGGATCTTCTTGCCGCCAGCCACGAGGTGAGCGCCGACAACAAGACGTTCACGTTCACGCTGCGCCAGGGCGTGAAATTCCATAACGGCGCCGAGATGACCGCGGATGACGTCGTGGCGTCCATGCAGCGCTGGATCAAGCTCTCGCAGAGCGGCCACACCTTCTTCGACGGATCGACGGTGGAGAAGAAGGACGATTCCACCGTCGTCATCACATCGCCCACCCCAGTGTCGCAGGGCCTGTACATCATGGCCGACACCGGACGCATCGCGGCCATCATGCCCAAGTCCGTCATCGACGCGGCAACCGATACGGGCGTCACGGACTACATCGGAACCGGTCCGTTCAAGTACGCCTCGTGGACCAAGGACCAGAACATCGTCCTCGACAAGTTCGCCGACTACTCGAGCCCCAGCGGCGACACGAACGGATACGCCGGAACCCGCGCGCCGCATGCCGACCACCTCGAGTTCGACTTCGTGACCGACGGCACCACCCGCATGAGCAGTACGCTCAGCGGCCAGTACGAGGTTGGCTATTCCCTGGCCGATTCGCAGTACGCGCAGGTGAAGGCCTCCCCAGACGTGAGCGTGCAGGAGGACGAGATGCTCGAGACGCTGCTGTTCAACAAGAAGCAGGGCATCTTCGCCGATAACAAGACCCTGCGCCAGGCCGTCCTGGCGGCCCTCGACATGAACAAGATCGCCAAGGCCGGGCACCAAAGCGACGACCTGTACGAGACGGACGGCGGCCTCATGCCGAAGAACAGCCCGCTGCGCAGCGAGGCGGCGCTCGACAACTACAACCAGGCGAACGCCGACAAGGCCAAGCAACTGCTGGCGCAGTCCGGCTACAACGGCGAGACGATCACCTTCATCGCCACCAAGGACTATCCGTATATGTACGACGAGACGATGGAGATCCAGACGGAGCTCAACGCCGTCGGCATCAACACCGATGTGCAGGTCTACGACTGGGCCACCTGCCTGCAGAAGATGTTCCAGGCCGACCAGTGGGAGATGATGATCTCCAGCTACAGCTATTCGGCGTCGCCGATCGTGTACTCCTTCTTCCAGGCCTCCGGCGCCGGTTGGAACACCGACCCGCAGTTCACGCAGATCGCCTCCGAGATCAACGCCGCCGCAAGCGACGACGAGGTGAAGACCGGCATGGACGACCTTCAGACCTGGTTCTACGACTACGTGCCGAACATCATCATCAGCAAGTACAAGCAGATCTCGGCGGTGTCGAACAAGACCACCGGCTACTCCGGCGGCATGCAGGGCCCCGTGTTCTACAACATGGCTCTGACGCAGTAGGCGTCCGCTGTACGGCGCCGGCCGATCCCGCATAACCATCCACAAACCAACCACACCAGCTCGCCGGCGGTCCTCGCCGGCGGGCGGAACGAGGCATCATGACCGTCCAGGCATACCAGAACCAACGCCCCAGACTTGCCGAGCTTCCCAGCCTTGTCGACTTTCCTCTTGCCGACATGCAGCGCCTTATCCGCACCGGAGGGCTCACTTCCACGGAGCTGACGGTCGGATACCTCAACCGCCTGTTCTACTACGACCGCAACGGCGCGCATCTCAACTCCACGCCTCTTATCGCCGCCGACGCGCTCGCGCAGGCCATGGAGCGCGACGAGGAGCACGCCAGCGGTCGCGACAGGGGAGCGCTCCAGGGCATACCGTTCTCCGTCAAGGACAGCTACATGGTCAAGGGCATGACGATGGCCGCGGGCTCCCCGGCCTTCGCCCACGTCACCGCCAATGAGGACTCCTTCAGCGTCGAGGCGCTGAAAGCCGCCGGAGCCGTGGTAATCGGCAAGACCACGATGCCCCCGATGGCCGCCGGCGGCATGCAGCGCGGCGTCTACGGCCGCGCCGAGAACCCGTACAACCGCCAGTATCTTGCGGCCGCCTGGGATTCCGGCTCCTCCAACGGCTCCGGCGTCTCCACAGCCGCCAGCCTCGCGGCCTTCGGACTGGCCGAGGAAACAGTCTCCTCCGGGCGATCCCCGGCCGCCAACAACGGACTCGTGGCGTACACGCCGTCGCGCGGAGTCATCTCGCTGCGCGGCAACTGGCCGCTACACGCCACCAAGGATGTGGTCGTGCCCCACACCCGCACCATGGACGACCTTCTCACCATCCTGCCCTTCCTCATCGCCGACGACCCCGATACGCGCGGCGACATGTGGCGCTGGCAGAAGCACGTTAGCCTCGACGGTGCCCGAATCGTGAAGGAAGCCGGCGTCGACGGACTTACCGAGACGGACGTGCTCGCGGGCCTGCGCATCGGCGTGGTCTGCGAGTACGCGGGCCGTCGCGGCGGCACAGTGCCGTCCGTGTATATCCGCCCCAGCATCGACTCCCTGCTCCTGCGCGCCATCGGCGACCTGGAATCCCTCGGCGCAAGCGTGGAATGGACGCCGCTGCCAATCCGCGACCTGTACGAATCCGCCCCGCGCACGCTCGAGGCCTTCGCCAGACGCGGCCTCATCCCCGCCGACTGGATGGAGCACGAGTGGCTGCAGCTCAACGCCGCGGTGCTCGAGGAATTCATCCACGATTTCGACATGTCCGGCGTGAGCTCGCTGCTCGACGTGGACCCCGACGACATCTTCCCGAACCCGCATGATTCCGTGGACTTCCGCACCGGCCGCCAATACGGCTTCTACCAGAAGGCGGCGGAGTACATGCGCGCCGGGCGCCTCCTGCCCGCGAAGGACACTCCGGAACTCGCCGAGGGCCTGCGGGGCCTCGAGTGCATCCGCCGCGAATGCTTCGAATCGTGGATGCGCGAGGCCGGGTTCGACCTTCTCATCTTCCCGACGAACAGCAACATCGGCCGCGCCGATGCCGAAACCGACGAGGCGCTCTACGTGGAGGCCGCGCTGCAGGACGGCGCGTTCTTCTCGAACGGCAACCGCATGATCCGCCACCTGGGCATCCCCACGGTGAGCGTGACCATGGGCCTCATGGAAGACACAGGCGTCCCAGCCGGCCTCACCTTCGCCGGCCCCTCCGGTTCCGACCGCCTGCTCCTGGCGGCAGCCGCCCAGTACGAGCACGCCACGAAGCGTCGCGTGGCGCCGCGCCGCACGCCCGATATCGCACCCGCCGAGCGCATCGGCTTCGACGTGACGCCAGGAGGCCCGACGGGCGGCGCTTTCCCGGGCAAGCTCCATGCCTCGATGGATGGCACGACGCTGCGCTTCGCCGTCGTTCCCGTCGCCCCGGCCGACAAAGTGGCCTGTCGCGTTTTCGTCAACGGCACGCTGGTGGCGCAGTGGTCGGCGGGGCAGGAGTGGACGGGATCCGTGCACGCGGCGCGCTTCTTCGACGATTCGACGCTCGGCGTCGTGTCGGAGTTCACCGGCCGCGGCGGCCGCGTCGGGGCTGACATGGCGGTGCTCGCCAACCCCTTCGCAGGCCCGTCCGCCGGTTCGGTGATCTGAAGCGCATAGGAGAGCGAATAGGAGAGCGCAGAAAAGACAGCGCAGGAAAGGAACGACATGTTTGCCATCGATACGATTTTCGAGAACGCCAGGTTCCAGACCATGGACCCCGCCCATCCCTGGGCGACCCGCATCGGGGTCTACGACGGGAAAATCGTCGGACTTGACGGGGACCTCGACGGCGTGGACGCACGTGAACACATGGACCTCGGCGGACACTACGCCTGCCCCGGGTTCCATGACGCGCACCTGCATTTCACCGGTCTGGGCGCCAACCTCAACCAGGTGGACCTGCGCCCGGTTTCCGCGCCGACGATGGACGAGCTGTATGCGAGGATCCGCGAGGCGGCGCGCACTACGCCGGCCGGAAAGTGGATCCTCGGATGGGGCTTCAACCAGTTCTCCCTCGGCGGCTTTCCGCAGCGCTCGGTGCTCGACTCCATCGCCGGCGACCACCCCGTGTTCATCCTCCACATTTCCAATCACGCGGCCGTCATCAACACGCAGGCCTTCCGCCTCGCGGGCTTCGACGACCCTGACACCCAGGGCGACCCAAGCCTCGTGATCCGCGAGAACGGGAGTGCCACGGGCCTCGTCAAAGATACGGTGTGCTTCCGCATCATGGCGATGGCCAACCGGGTGGACGAAGCCACGCTTCTGCACCAGCTGAGCCTGGCGGCCGACTACACGCTCGCCAAGGGCATCACGACCTATGAGGACGCCGGAACCGGCACCGACCGCGACGGCAACGGCATCGGCCAGACGCCCGGCGACATCGGCCTGTTCCAGACCGCCTACGAGCAAGGCCTTATCCATCAGCGCGGCATCCTCATGCCGTACTTCGCGGCGATGCATGACCTGGGAGAGCTCTCGACCGACATTCCCCACGGCTTCGGCATCGATCTGGGCCTGCGTACGGGATTCGGGGGCGACATGCTCTCGATCGGCCCGTTCAAAATCATCCTCGACGGCGCGTTCAACAGCCTGTCGGCATACCTCAAGGAGCCCTACGCCTCGGATGACGGCAACACCGGTGTGTTCAGCTGGGATCCGGAGGAATTCAAGCGCGATGTGGCCATACTCCACCGCGAAGGCTGGCGTATGGCGGTCCACGCCATCGGGGACCGCAGCGTTGACATCGCCCTCGACGCCATCGAGAACGCGCAGCGCCTGTACCCGCGCCACGACATGCGCCATCGCCTCGAGCATGTGGGCCTGGCTGACGACGCGACCGTTGAGCGCATCATCGTCGATGGCATCGTGCCGAATCCGCAGGGCAGCTTCATGCATGACAACGGCGACAGCTACCTGCGCTTGCTGGGTGACGAGCGCGGACGCCGCGCCTACCGCATGGGCGCGTTCGTGCATCGCGGCGCCGTCATCCCCGGTTCCACGGATGCGCCGTGCGCCCCGGTCGATCCGCTGATCTCCCTCGAGGGCATGGTGACGCGTCGCACGGCCGGCGGTGAGGTGCTCGGCGAGGACGAGCGCCTCACCGTGGACGAGGCGCTGCGCGCCTACACCTATGGCAGCGCCTACGCCGCGAAGAAGGAGGACGTGCTGGGAACGCTGGCGCGCGGCAAGTACGCGGACATCGTGGTGTTGTCCGGCGATCCGCATGATGTGGAGCCGGACTCCATTCACGAGCTGTCCGTCGAGCAGACGATTGTCGGCGGCGTCGTGCGGTACGACGCCGGGCGGTGACGCGACGGGCGCATCGTGCGGTTGTTCAAGACATAACGGATCCAGAATCAGGAGGAATCATGAAAACAGCCATCTACCACGGAAACAAAACCATGACCGTCGAGGACGTCCCCGGCCCCGTCATCGAGCAGCCGACCGACGCCATCGTCGATATCGAATACGCCGGTGTCTGCGGCTCCGACCTGTGGACCTACCGCGGGCAGGGCGCCCAGGCACCGTGCCGCATCGGCCATGAATTTGTCGGCATCGTGCGTGAGGTCGGCGCTGACGTGAGCTCCGTCAAGCCCGGCGACTGGGTTATGGTGCCCTTCCGTTGGAGCGACGGAACCTGCGAGTACTGCCGCCGCGGTCTGGAAACAAGCTGCGTGCACGGCGGCTTCTGGAGCCGTGAGATTCCATGGGCCGGCCAGGCCGAGGCAGCGCGGATTCCCTACGCCGATGGGACGCTTGTCAAGGCCTATGACGATGGGCATAGGCCGGATGATGCCGTCATCCCTGGCCTTCTGACGCTGACCGACGTGTTCACGACCGGCTACCATGCGGCGGTCAGTGCCGGCGTGGGCGATGGCGACACCGTGATCGTGGTCGGCGACGGGGCCGTGGGGCTCTCCGCCATCATGGCGGCGAAACTCCTGGGCGCCGCGCGCGTCATCAACGCCGGCAGCACGCATGAGGAACGCCACGCGCTGGCGCGTACTTTCGGTGCCGATGACATCATCTCCACGCGCGGAGAGGATGCCGTCGCCGACATCCGCAGCCTCACCGATGGGGCGATGGCCTCGCGGGTGCTCGAATGCGTGGGCTCCGCGCAATCGTTCTCCACCGCCATCGACATGGCAGCGCCCGGCGGAACCGTGGGCTACGTGGGCCTGCCGCATGGTGTGAGCATCGACGCCAAGCGCCTGTTCTTCTCGAATATTCGCATCGCCGGAGGTATGTCGCCGGCACACCACTACATCGCCGACCTCGTGCCGAGCGTGTTGTCGGGCTCCATCAACCCCGGTTTCGTCTACAACCGCACGTATACGCTCGACCAGATCGGCCAGGCCTACGACGACATGGATAACCGGCGCGTCATCAAGCCGTTGATCCGCCTCGTCTGAGATTTCGGACCGTGCAGGCGGCATAGGCATGTGACGGATTCCGGTCGGGCAGGCCGGAATGCGGGAATCAGAGAGTCGGGGAATCAGAGAAGGGATGCGAGCCATGCATGATTTCGAAGGATACAGGGCGCTGGCACAGCCCGTGCATCGTGTGAGCGAGGCGCAGGCCGAACGCTTCCTCGCCAAGGTCTACGGCATGGAAGGCATCACCGTGCGCCGCATCGTGACGGAGCGCGACGACACATTCGCCGTCGCCAGCGCGACGGGAGGCACGCGTTGGGTGCTCAAGATCGAGAACCCGGCCGAGGAATACGCCGCCGTCGAGATGCGCGCGCGGGCGCTGCGGCTTGTGGAAAACAGTTCCGATGCCATCCCCGCCATGCGCATCGTGCCGGCCCTCGACGGGCGTCTCGTCACGATATTCGGCGGCGAAGACGGCGATGACAGCGATGACGAAGGCAGATCTGCCTCCGTGTGCGCGGCAAGCGTCACCACATACGTCGACGGAATCGTGCTCGCCCGCCTGCCCATGCCGTACGAGCCGCGGCTCGTCGACGACATCGGCATCCGCCTCGCCCAGGTGCAGGAAGCGCTCGCTCCGCTGTCGGGCGATGACATCGGGTTTACGGACGCACGCGGGCGCATCCTATGGGACGTCGACCTCGTGACCGACCTTGTGGACGACCTCTCGGACCTGCTCAACACGCCGCGCCAGCGGAACCTCGTCGAATGCGCCGCAGCCGGCTACGCCGACATCCGCACCATCCTAGGCGCACTGCCCGCGCAGTACTGCCACGGCGATTTCCATCCGGGCAACATCATCGTGCATGGGCCGCGCTCCACAAGCATCCGGGGCATCATCGACTTCGGCGACATGCACGCCATGCCCGATGTCGCAGACCTTGGCACATGCCTGACATACCTCATCGATTTCAGCAATGGCAACCATGCCTTCGACGTCTGCCGGCGCGCGCTCGCCGCCTACCTTCGGCAGCGCCGCGGCTTCGACCCGGCGCTTGTGGAGCTGCTGCCCGCCATCTTCAAGGCGCGCATAGCCCTGGCCATCCTGCTGCCGATCATGGTCGAGCGCTTCTCCGGCGCCCGGCCAGGGCATTACCTGACAAGCGCCTCGCGCCGGTTCCGTCAGCTGGAGATGCTCGAACGGTGGACCGACGACGAAATCGTGCGCATGCTGCAGCCGGACGCCGCATGGGCGTAGGGCGTCGAAGGGCATCGCAAACAGGAACACAGGCAGGAACGCAGGCAGGAAACACGCGGAAAGGAAGGACGCACAATGAAGAACGCACAGGGGCGCAAAAGCGTGGCGAACGGATTCGACTTCTCGCACGGTCTCGAGGGCCTCGACGCCGACGAGGCGGCAGTGGTACGACGGCGTCAGAAGGTTCTCGGCACGATGGGGCCGCTGTTCTATAACAGGCCGCTGCATGTGGTCTCGGGATCGGGCGTGCATCTGCGCGGCGCGGATGGCGCGGACTATCTGGACTGCTACAACAACGTGGCGTGCGTGGGACATTCCAACCCGCATGTGCGCCAGGCGGTGGCGGACCAGCTGGGGCGGCAGAACACGCATTCGCGGTATCTGCAGGACGAGGTGCTCGACTATGCCGAAAGGCTTCTGGCCACCTTCCCTGGCGCCATCGACCATGTGGCGTTCACGAATTCGGGATCCGAATCGAACGACCTCGCGCTGCGCATGGCACGCGTGGCGACGGGCCATATGGGTGTGGTGGTGACGCAGGGCGCGTACCACGGCATCACGTCGCTGGTGTCCAGCGTCTCGCCAAGCTTCGGCACCGGGCTGCCGCTGGCGCCGTTCTTGGCCACAGTGCGCGTGGACGATGCGCTGCATGATGCCGATGGATCGGGCGATGGGACGGGCGATGGGGCGGATGGCGCAGCCGCCTCCGATGCCGCCGCCGATGCCGTGTGGGCGGTGCTCGGACCGCGTTTCAATCAGGCATTCGATGCGCTCGAACACGGCGGATACGGGGTCTCCTGTGTGCTCATCGACGAGGTGATGTCTTCGGATGGCATCCTTCCCGGCGCCCGCGGATGGATTGCGCGCCTCGCCGACGCCGTGCATGCGCGCGGCGGGCTGCTCATCAGCGACGAGGTGCAGGCGGGCTTCGGACGCATGGGCGGCGTGATGTGGGGCTTCCAGCGGCATGGCGCCGAGGCGGATATCGTGACGATGGGCAAGCCCATGGGCAACGGCATTCCGGTGGGTGGCGTGGCCTACAGGCATCCCATCGGAGACGCCTTCGCCGCATGCACCCGGTATTTCAACACCTTCGGTGGCAATCCGGTGTCCATGCGCGCGGCGGGTGCGGTGCTGGACGAGATCGAACGGCTCGGCCTCGTGGCGCATGCGCGGGACATGGGCGACCGGCTCGCCAGGGATTTGAGTGAGATCCTCGAAGGCCATGAACGTTTCGGCGGCCTGCGGCATGCCGGCCTGTTCCTCGGCATCGATGTCACCGACGGTGCGGATGATGGTGGCGCTGCGCAGCCGGACGGCGCCGCCGCGCGCGCCATCGTCAACGCCTTGCGCGACGACGAGCATGTGCTGATCTCCGCGGCAGGCCCCGGCGACGCCGTGCTCAAGGTGCGCCCGCCGCTTGTTTTCGACGATTCCGACGCCGATCGGCTTCTGGAAGCCGTCCGGCACATCTGCGAGCGCGGGTTGTTCGACCGATGAGCGGGGAGACGACACGGGGCGGTGTGACATCGGGCGAGCTGAGATCGGGCGAGCTGAGATCGGGCGAGGCAACATCGGACGAGGCTATACGGGGCGGGGCGCGGAAACACCTCCGTGCGGCGTACTGCATGTGGGGCCTGGGCATGGCGGGGTATATTTTCGCCGTCACATGCAGGTCGTCGTTCAGCGCCATCGCCACCGATGCCGCGGTGCATCTGAACGCCTCGAGCGCCGCGCTGTCATCATTCGTCTACCTGCAGCTGTGCGTCTACGCCGTCATGCAGATTCCCGCCGGCGCGTTGCTCGACCGCTTCGGCGCTCGAAAACTCATTGCGGCCGGCTGCCTGAGTCTTGCGCTCGGCCAGGGCATGCTCGCTTTCGCGCCGGGCATCGCGGCGGCCGTCACCGGACGCGCCATCGTCGGTCTGGGCGATTCGCTGATCTTCATCCCCGTGGTCAGGCTCGCGGCATCATGGTTTCCGGTGCGCAGGCTGCCGTTGATCAACCAGCTGACCGGGCAGATCGGGGGAGTGGGGCAGATCATCTCGGTCTATCCCTTTGCTGGGCTGCTGCATGTGGCAGGGTGGCGCGCGGCGTTCCTGTCGCTCAGCGGCATCGGCGTGCTCATAGCGGCGATGGTTCGGCTCGGCGTGCGCGACGAACCGTACTGGACGCCTGCGCGAGGCGCGGGTGCGTCCGGTGCATTGGATACCGCACCCGCGCGTGCATCGCTGTGGTCGGGTATGCGCCGGGGTGTGGCGCAGGTACTGCGTTCCGCCGGCACATGGTGCGCCTTCTGCGTACACGGGTGCACGTGGTTCTCGGCCAACACCCTGTACCTGCTGTGGGGAGTGCCGTTCCTCGAAACCGTGGAAGGCGTGGACTACGGCACCGCAAGCGGGCTCCTGGCCTTCGCGATGGTCATGAACGTGGTGTGGGCGCTGACGCTGGGGCGTTTCACCAGCGTGCATCCCGTGCGCGGCCGGGCGGGCGCCATCGTGCTCTCGGTGACGGCGCAGATGGTGGTCTGGACCATCGTGCTGTGCGCGCCCGGGCCGATGCCCGTGTGGTTTCTCGTGGCGTTCTTCGCCGTGCTGGCGACCGGCGCGCCCTGCGCCAACATGGCGCTCGACTATGCGCGCGAGACCAATGCGCCCCAGGTCATGGGCACGGCCACCGGGTTCTCGAACACGGCCGGCTTCATCGTCTCGGCCATCGTGCTCGCCCTGATCGGCGTGCTTCTCGATGCGCAGGGTGCCACGACGCCCGCACTGTACACGCCGCACGCGATGCGCCTGGCCATGGCGGTGCAATACCCGTTCTGGATCGCCGGCCTCGTGGGATTCCTCGTCACCGTGCCCCGCGCTTGGCGCCTCGCCTCCCGCTCCTGACAGTGGTAGTGCGGGGTGGGGGAGTTCCTAAGTGGCTGGGGTTCCTGAGTGGGGGTGCGGCCCCGGAGCGATTCCCCGCCCATCGGATCATCGCCCGTCCAACGGTGCCTCTCGCTGGCACTGCGTTGACCAGCGAGAGGCACTGTTGCGGGGAGAGCCCAGTGTTTTCAACGGCGGGTTGCCCAACGGTGCCTCTCGCTGGCACCTCATCAGCCAGTGAAGGCAAGTGTTGTAGAAATACGGAACACAGGAGGGATCGGTGGCGAGAAGTTCCTAACAGTGGTACGACTTTCGGACGTCCTCGACGATTGTCGGGCTGCTGGAGCCGGATTTTGTCCGCAAACCGTACCACTGTTCGTGAGGAGATTCCCCCTCACTCGATGCCGGGGACGTGGAGGGCGATGAGGGAGGAGTGCAGAGCGGCGGCGATGCGTCGGATGTCGGCGTCGGCCAGGGGAGCGCGGAAGGAGAATCGTATGGCAGCCTTCGCCTCAACCTCGCTCAAACCCATCGCCAGCAGCGTGCCAGGCGCCTCGTGGCGGCCCACGGCACACGCCGATCCCGACGACACCTCGATGCCGCGCGCGTCGAGGTCCACGAGCAGCGCCTCGCCGGTGACCCCGGGGAACACGAACGACGCATGCCCCGGCAGACGATGCACCGGATCTCCGGTCACACGCGCCGTCGGCACCGCTTCGAGCACCGCGCGCACCAACGCGTCACGGGAGGCCACCAGCGCCGTGGAGTTTCGCTCCATCGTCTCGCATGCCTCATGAAGCGCCACTGCCAGCGCCACGGCACCGGCCACGTTCTGCGTGCCCGAGCGCAGCCCGCGCTCCTGCCCGCCGCCGCTGATCAGCGGCTCGATCGGCGTGCGCCCGCGCACGAGCAGCGCCCCGAGGCCCTTGGGCGCACCGAATTTATGGCCCGACACGGCCATCGTATCGGCGTCCAGGCCGCGGAAATCCACGGGAATCGTGCCGGCGGCCTGCACCGCGTCCACATGCACCGGCACGCCCGCCCCGTGGCAGATGCGCACGGCCTGCGCCACCGGCTCCACGGTGCCGACCTCGTTATTCGCCATCATGACGCAGGCGAGGCTCGCTCCGCGTTGCGCCTCGCGTTCCAGCGCCGCAAGGTCGAGATGCGCCTGCGCGTCCACGGGGATGCGCACCACGTCGAAACCAAAGAAATCATGCAGCCACTGCGCCGATTCGGCCACCGCCGGGTGCTCGACGGCGCTGATGAGGATGCGCCGCGGACGTGCGGCGTGCTCCGGGTTTGCGCAAGCGGAGGCTGCCGAGGTGCTCCCGTCGCCCGCGGCTGCCGCGGCATGCGCCGCGTTCTCGCGCCGCACCTGCGCCAGGGCCACGCCTTTGATGGCGAGGTTATCGGATTCCGTGCCGCCGGAGGTGAACACCACGTCGCCCGGATGCGCGCCGAGGTCTGCGGCGAAGGACGCTCGCGCCGCTTCCAGCGCCCGCGCGGCCGTGGCGCCCTCGGCATGCACGCTCGAAGGATTGCCGTAGGCCTCGGTGAGGAAGGGCAGCATGGCTTCGATCGCCGCGCGGCTGACGGCCTCCGACGCCGCGGTGTCGAGATACAGGTCGGTGGGGGCGGCGGTAGCTGAGGGTGCGGTAGCTGACGATGTTTCCGTTTCGCTCATGCGGATCACCGCGTCACTCCCAGTCGAGCCCGAGGTCGACGGCCTTGACGGAATGCGTCAGCGCTCCCACGGAGATCACATCGACGCCGGTGGCGGCCACGCCGGGGATGCGGTCGAGCGTCATGGTGCCCGAGGCCTCCACGACGGCGCGATGCGCGATGAGCTCCACGCCACGGCGCGTGTCGTCCAGCGAGAAGTTGTCGAGCATGATGATATCCGCGCCGCCGTCGAGCGCCAGCGGAATCTGCTCCGGGGAATCCACCTCCACCTCGATGGTGGTGGTGTGGCCGATGCGGCCTCGGATGGCGCGCAGAGCCGCCACCGTGTCGAGCCCGGCCTCGCGCAGGGCCGCGAGATGGTTGTCCTTGACCATGACGGCGTCGGACAGGCCGAAGCGGTGGTTGTGCCCGCCGCCGCAGGTCACGGCGTATTTCTCGAAGGCGCGCAGGCCGGGCAGGGTTTTGCGGGTATCCACGATGCGCGGGGCGGAGCCGGGCGCGCAGGCGGCGGTCGCGGCGTCGACGAAAGCGCGCGTCATGGTGGCGATGCCGCTCATATGTTGCGTGAAGTTCAGCGCCACGCGCTCCGCGGTGAGGATGCCGCGCACCGGGCCGCGCACTGTGGCGAGGACGTCGCCGGGTTCGAAGGCGGAGCCGTCGGGACGCTCGAGGCTGACCTCGAGGCGCGGGTCCTGGAGGCGGAAGGCGGCGGCGAACACGCGCCCGCCGCTCAAGACGCCGGGCTGGCGTGGCACAAGGCGAGCGACGCCCGTGGCATCGGCGGGAATCGTGGTCTCGACGGTGACGTCGCCCCACGGGCAGTCCTCGTCAAGAGCCGCGCGCACGGCGCGATCGATGATCGAATCGGTGAGCATGGTGTCCTTTCTGTGGTTGCGCTGCTTTTCCGTTCCGCTGCGTTTGCGTTCCGTCTTCGCTACAGCGTCCAGGCGCGGGAGCGGTCCTGCGAGGGATCGGCGGCGGGGAAGTCGGTGCGGGCGTGGGCGCCGCGCGATTCGGTACGCGCCAGCGCCGCCAGGGTGGCGGCGTAGGCTGTCACGGCGAGGCTGCGGCAGTCGTAGGCTGCCGTGAGGTCGGTATAGCTGGGGGCATTGGTGCCGTTGGTACCGTTGGCGGAAACACGATGGCTCGGCGCGTCGATCCATCGCGCCGCTTCGTCGGCGATGGCGCGGATCTGCGGCAGCGCGGCCTCGAGGTCGTTCGCGGTGCGCAGGACGCCGACATGCGTCCACATGATGTTCTCGAGCCGCGACGTGGCGTCGGCGACGGAATCGTGGAGTGTGACTCCATTCATGCCGTCCACGCCGCCATCGACCGCCGCGCCGTCGCCGAACACCGTCGCCAGCCCGCCGCCGATGGCGCGGACCTCGTCGGATGCCGTCGTGGCGCCCTCCGCCGGGTCGAGCGGACGCGGCTGCCACGGCGTGCCGTCGGCGTCGCGCACCGCCGCGATGCCGGCCCTGTGGCCGAACACCAGACCCTCGAGCAGCGAATTCGACGCCAGGCGGTTCGCGCCCTGCACGCCGGTGCGCGCGCATTCGCCGGCCGCGTACAGTCCCGGCAGCGAGGTGCGCCCCTGCATATCCGTGCGCACGCCGCCCATGTAGTAATGCGCCGCGGGTGTCACGGGGATGGGGGTCTGGCTCCAATCGATGCCCATGCCGCGCACATACGCGTCGATGGTGGGGAAGCGGTGCGCGAGGAAATCGGCCAGCGGCGTGCCCGGGTGGCGGTCCGCGACCGGACGCAGGTCGAGGAACACGGGACGGCCGTCCTGACGCATCATCTGCTTGAAGTTCTCGCGCGCCACGATGTCGCGCGGCGCGAGCTCGGCGCGCTCGTCGATGGACGGCATATAGCGCTCGCCCGCCTCGTTGAGCAGATATGCGCCCTCTCCGCGCACGGCCTCGGAGATGAGGAAGTTCTCGCCCATGGCCAGCGCGGTGGGGTGGAATTGGTAGAACTCGAGGTCCGCCACCTGCGCGCCCGCGGCCAGCGCGAGGGCCACGCCGTTCGCGTTCGCCCCGCGCGGGTTCGTGGTGTACGGGTACATGTTGCCCGCGCCGCCGGTGGCGAGGATCACGCGGTCGGCATCGAGGGTTTCGACGATGGCGCGGTCTGCGCGGTTGCTTTCGCCGCCGTCGCCGTCTGTGCGGTTTCCTTCGCGGTTTTCGCGTCTGAGTAGCGTCACGCGCCAGCGCCCGCCGCCCAGGGGCTCGAGGCGGGTCGCGTACCCGTCGCGTCGCTCGATGCGCGGCGTGCGCTCCACCATCGCGGCGATATCGGTTTCCACCACGCGTCCCGTCGCGTCGCCGCCCGCGTGCAGGATGCGCTTGCGGCTGTGCGCGCCCTCGAGACCGCGCACGAGGTTCCCGTCGGCGTCACGGTCGAAATGCACGCCCGCCCCGATGAGCTCGTTCACGCGGTCGCGCCCCTCGCTGGTGAGGATTGACACGGCGCCCGGGTCGCACAGGCCCGCGCCGGCGATCAGCGTGTCGCGCGTATGCAGGGCGGGGTCGTCGTCGGGGAAGACGGCGGCCGCGATGCCGCCCTGCGCGTGGTATGTGTTCGAGCCGTCCACGGAGCCGATAAGCAGCACCGGCTGGGTGCGGCGCGCGGGGTCCTGGCTCGCGTCGAGTTCGGCGGCCGCGGCGAGGGCGGCGGAGATGCCGGCGATGCCGGCCCCGATCACGACGATGGGGTCGCGCTGCAGGGTCGGTGCCGGCTGCGCGGGCTGGTTTTGCGCGGTCGGCTGTGTGGACTGTGCGGATTGCGAGGTGTCTGTCATGGCATGACGTCCTTGGTGCAAAATTGCGGAATCGTAGATTGCGGAATCGTGGAAATCGCTGGGAGAATCGTGGACCGGAAATCGTGGACCGGAAACCTATGGCGCTACGGGTGGACGCGCAGCATGCGGTCCAGCGCCACCTTCGCGTCGGAGGCGGTCTGCGGATCGACCGTGATCTTGTTCACCACGGTGCCGTTGACGAGGTTCTCGAGCGCCCACGCCAGGTACGCCGGGTGGATGCGGTACATCGTGGAGCACGGGCACACCACCGGGTCGAGGCAGAACACGGTTTTGTCGGGGTGCTGCGCAGCGAGACGGTTGACAAGGTTGATCTCGGTGCCCACGGCGATGGCGGAGCCGGCCGGGGCATTCTCGATTTCCTTGACGATATACGCCGTGGAGCCCGTGCCGTCGGCCGCGTTCACCACATCCATCGAGCACTCGGGGTGCACGATCACCTTGACGCCCGGGTAGGCGCGGCGCGCACGCTCGATCTGCTCCACCGTGAAGCGCTGGTGCACGGAGCAGAAGCCCTTCCACAGGATCATCTTCGCGTTCGCGTACTCCTCGGGGCTCGCGCCGCCGCCGGCCACGAATGGGTCCCACAGCGGCATCTGGTCGAGCGTCATGCCCATCGCCAGCGCGGTGTTGCGGCCCAGATGCTGGTCGGGGAAGAACAGCACGCGCTTGCCGCGCGCGAAGGCCCACTCGAGCACGGCCCGCGCATTGGAGCTCGTACACACGATGCCGCCGTTGCGTCCGCAGAACGCCTTGAGCGCGGCCGAGGAGTTCATATACGTGACGGGGATGACCTCCTGCAGGCCGTCGGCATCCTTGCTGGCCGCGCCGTCCGCGCCGCCGCCCACGATGTCGCCCAGCTGCTCCCAGCAGTCCGTCACCTGGTCGATGTTGGCCATGTCGGCCATGGAGCAGCCGGCGGACATATTCGGCAGGATCACGTTCTGCTCGGGTGTGGAGAGGATGTCGGCGGTCTCGGCCATGAAATGCACGCCGCAGAACACGATGTTGTCGGCCTCCGGGCGCGTGGCCGCGTTCTTCGAGAGTTGGAAGGAGTCGCCCACGTAGTCGGCGTGCACGATGATCTCGTCGCGCTGGTAGAAGTGGCCGAGAATGAGCAGCTTGCTGCCGAGCGTGCGCTTGGCCTCGATGATGCGCTCCTGCAGCTCGGCGTCCGAGGCGTCGGTGTATTCCTTCGGCAGCGGCTGCTGGCGTGGCGCGTTGCGCGGGAACATGTCGAGCGCCGAGGCGCCCGGGCCGTAGCCGGGCTTCGTGATGCTCCACGGGTCCTGGGTGAGGCCCGCGTCGCAGGTGCTGTGCGCTCCGAGGCGTTCGATGATGGCGTCGACGGATGTCATGGTGGTCCTTTCGGTGTGTTTGTGTCGGGTTGACGATTTGTAGGTGGGTGGGGAGTTCCTAGCGGTGCGGCGACTCGTGTGCCACGTACCGGTAGAGCCGCGCGGGTCGGTGGCGTCCCGTCGTCTGCATGCGGCCGGTCGGCTCGAGCAGGCCGGAGGCGAGCATCTTGCGGCGGAAATTCGCCGGGTCGAGGCTTGTGCCCGTGATGGCCTCATGCACCTCGCGCAGCTGCGACATCGTGAATTCGTCGCCCACGATGCGCGTGGCGAGGTCGGTGTAGGCCACCTTGTTGCGCACGCGGGTCAGCGCGTAGTCGATGATCTCGCGGTGGTCGAAGGCGAGCGGCGGCAGGTCTGTGGTGGGGAACCACCGCACGTTGTCGCCCTCCTTGAATTCCGTGGTTTCCGTGGCTCCGATCAGCGCCCAGTACACGATCGACACCATGGGCAGCCCGCCCTGCGAACGGCTCGGGTCGCCGAAGGTGTAGAGCTGCTCCAGGTAGCGCGGCGTGAGCTGCGTGGTTGATTCCAGTGCGGAGCGGGCGGCGTCCTCGAGCGAGATATTCGCCTGCGGATGGCCGCCGGGAAGCGCCCATCGGCCGAGGAAGGGCTGGCGGATGCGCCTGACGAGCGGAATCCACAGCGCGGGGCGCGCGTACCGGTCGCCCTGGGCTGATGGGGACAGGGCTGATGGACGCTGCGCGGAGGCGGCCTGTGCGGAGGGGGACTGTGCGGAGGGCATGTTCGTGGAGTCCGGGCCCTGGGCGCCGGAGCGACCGAGGGCGAGGATCACGACGGATACGCCGATGTCCGGCGGCTCCGTGGCGCGTTCGCTGACATTCGCCGATCCAAGCATCGTGCCTCCTTCCGTTCGTGCGTTGCGCCCTACCGTAGTTGTTATGGTCATTATGACTATAAGGTGGTGTGGCGTTGGCTGTTTCTTGCGGATTTTGCAAAAGTCCACATGACCATAAGAGGTGTCGACGGTTTCCCGCTGGGTTGGAGACGAGCGCAGCGGCACAATCGCGAAGCGTTGTTGTGGGGCGTCATCGTCGTGTGTCGCGGCCGGCGCATAGTGTCGCGAAACAAGGCCCGGCCAACCGAAACCTCTGCCGGCCGACCCCTGCCGACCGACACCGCCGCACCGAAAACACACCGAAGGAAGCGCCATGACCGTCTCCGCCAGCCCGACCACCCATCCCGTCCGCGTCATTCTCTGGGACATCGACAAAACGCTGCTGCTCTCGGACAAGCGCGTCAATCTCTTCGACAACGCCTTCGAGGAGCTGTTCGGGCACCCCAGGCCCGACGATGCCACGATTTCCAAGGGCGGCAAGGTGGACGGACAGATTGCCCGCGAATACCTCGCCCTCGAGAACAGCGACGATTTCGACGGCTATATGCGTGCGCTCAACCGCATTTCCGTGGAGTACTACACGCGCAATCCGCTCAGCTGCGTGCCCGGCGTGCCCGCCACGCTGCGGGCCACGCTGGACGCCGGGGTCATCAACGGCCTGTACACCGGCAACACGCCGGAGCGCGCGAGCGTCAAGCTCACGACCGCCGGCATCGCGCCCGACGAGTATTTCAACGGTTTCGCGCATGGCGCCGCGTTCTGCCAGGGCTATTCGGGCAATCGTCTGGACGGGGTGCCCGCCGTCCTCGCCGCCTTCGACCCCGCCGATGTGCTGATCGCCGGAGACACGCCGCGCGACTACGCCCTCGCGCAGGCCGTGGGCTGCCGTTTCTGGCAGGTGGGCGAGACGCCGATCGACGATGTGGCCGGCATCCGCGTGGGGCGTGGGCACGATTTCACCGGTGCGGACGGGGAGGGGTTCCTCGCGGCGCTGCGGTAGGCGTTTTGCGGTAGGCTGCGGTAGGCGCCTGCGGCTGGATTGAGGAAGATTTGACCTGCGGGGCGGATGCATGACTGCTGTCGGAACCGCCCCGCCGACAATGATACGGGGCCGGAGACGTATGTCTCCGGCCCCGTTCGTCAGGGTCCCGCCGACCTCATCGGGCGGCGGATCGGTGCGACGCCACATCGTATGGTGAATCGTGAATGCCGAATCGTGACGTCACATCGTATGCCCTTGTGGCATCAGCCGTTCGCCGGGAGCATGGCGAGTGCGGACAGCGGGTGGCCTTGGATGGCACCGCAGTTATCCCAGTCGACGCCGGCCGGCGATGTGGACGTGCCGCCCACATGCAGGCTGGCCTTGTATGAGGTGGCGCCGTTCGTGCGGTAGCGGCCGGCGCCCATGGCGGTTCCCTGCTTCGACATCGAGACCGTCAGGCCTTCGAAGTTGGAGAAGTGGTCGCTCCAGTTGGAGTAGGTGCCGAGTTTGGAATCCGGCGTCTGGCCCTGGATGCCGTTGCCAGCCACCAGGTTGTCGAACTGCGCGTCCACGTGGTCGCCGTTGAGGCGGGCGCTGCCCTCCACCTGGAAGATCAGCGTCGGGGAGAGACTGACGCCGATGCTTGTCAGGAACCTGTTGTTGACGTAGCACCGCAACTGGCCGTCCTGGCTCCAGGTCATCTGCAGATGGTAGGTTTTGCCGACTTCGGGCGTGATGCCGATGGAGGAACCGTCGAAGTAGTAGTACTGTGCCGACCTCGGCGTGGCCTGTTCGATGAGGAAGGTCGTGTGATTCACCTGCGGCTTGGTCGGGTCCATGCGCGTGTCATACTGCACGCCGAAGGAAATCGTGTCGGTGTTCGGCTGGTTGCAATGCATCACAAGCTTGGCGTGGAAGCCGGTGCCGCTGCCCACCAGCGTGACGTCGCCCGACAGGGTGCCGTAGGCGTTGCGGGACAGGTAATCGTCGATGTCGACGGAGATGTCGCTGCCCGTCGAAGCCGCGTACCATGCGATGTTCTCGTTCTGCCAGCCGGCGGAGAGAAGGGCGTTCTTCTCGTTCTCGTTCCACGTGTAGTTGTGCTGGCCGTTGGGGGAATTCGGGTTGTATTGACGGTAGACCGGGGTGGCGTTCTCGTTTGCCGAATACCACCCGATGCCTTCGTCGTTCCAGCCCTTGTCCGTCAGCACGTCTTTCTCGTGCGCGTCCGTGGTGTAGTGGTGGATGCCGGCGTTGGGATTGTACAGGCGGTAGACCGGCGTGCTCGACGTGGTCGGCGCCACCCAGCCGATGCCCTCGTATGTCCAGCCGTTGTCGGACAGCGAGTCGCGCTCCGTGGTGGAGGCGGTGTAGAAATGCTCCGACGAATGCGGGTTGTACATGCGGTACATCGTCGTGGTGTCTGCGTCGGCTGCGGTTCCCGTGCCGTCGGCGAAGGCCCGTGCCGACGTGGCGCCAAGCGCTCCCGTCAGCGAGAGGCCGGCGGCCAGCAGGGCGGCGAGGATTCTCTGGTGCGGGCGCCGGGCCGTCTGAGTGCGGCATGCCGCCTCGTTACTCTGTGTTGTTATTGATGTTCCCATCGTGATTCCTTCTTCCCGTGTGTGGAATCTTCCCTTCGGGCGGCCAGCATGGCCGTCCGCCTGCATGGTGCCCCTTGCACCGTGCATATTCCCGATTCTATATCGGGATGGCGATGGCCGCACACGGTTGCGACACGATGGTAAATTGTCGGTGAACAGAATTGCGGAAATTGCGGCGAAACGCATGCAAATTGCGGTTGATGTGCATTTACGCAAAACTTTTGGCATTTCCACAATTTTGCGACACGCCAAAAAATGGCGGGAATGCAGCGATATTAGCTGTATTTTTTCCGAATTTAGATGCAAAATACCATTGCGGAGAAGCTAGTGTATAGTTGCAATTACGCAAAAGCGACAGGCGTCTGATGGGTGAGGTTGTCGCCCGGCATCGGTCCGGGTCAGCAAACCGATCGTCTGTTCCGGAACAGGGAGATCCGGAATGTCATCGGCCTGTGGCGGATGCGTCGATGCGGTGCGACGGGATCGCGCGGCATCGTGTCTGTCGACGTCAGATCGACGGAAATTGGAAAGGGCTCCGAAGGCCGGGGCCCGGGGTGGATCCACGGGGATTCACGGAGAGAAGTGGAAAGGAGGCGAGTCCACGATGACAGCAGCAACCAACAGGCTCTCGGAAACCGTGAACGCGGCATCGGAAGTGCAGAAGGGGCGGGCGGCATCATCGGAGCCGTCGACGCAGACGGCGCCGGTGCTGTATCAGCCGCAGTCCGCGCGACGCAAGATTGCGTCCGGCGCGGCGTATGCCAAGAGCATGGAGTGTGATTTCCGGGAGTGGCTGGAGGGAAGGTCCGTGCGCAAGAACACGGTCTCGGCATACTGCTCCTATCTGAGGAACTATGACCCGGGGTGCTACCGTTTCGTGGGCACGCATATCTCCTTCGCCAGCAAAGAGGCCGGCATTCTCTCCGTGCTCCCTTCTAATCTTTTTGCCATCGGGAATGCCAGGGTTTTCGCCTATGCCATCAAGGCGCTTGACAACTCGCGTTCCTATGAGACCAAGCGGCCGCGCGGGCGTTCGGATGGGTTCGCCGACGACCACAGCCGTCTGTTCTCGGCGTTCAACAAATACGAGAACTTCCTGAAGGAGCGCCCGTCGCGTCTTTCGGAGAATGACGTCAGGCGGGAGGCCGAGGAGTTCCGGCAGGCTTTTCCCAGGATCGTGAGCATGATGGAGGACGGCGGCACCGAGGCGTTCGGCGATCCCTCGCGTCTTGCGGTCACCACGAAAAGGGCGTCCCGTACATCCGGCGCTGGGCTGCCGTCGGAAAATCCCATCGAGGAGGCTGCGGGCATCAGGCTGCCGTCGGCCACGGACATGAAGAGGTTGTTCGAACGCTGGCTGTTGGAGGATGTCCATCTGTCCCAGACGCAGACGAAGCTCTACTCATCATGCCTGGAGAATTTCGACAGCTCCATGTACCGTTACGCCGACACCCGCCGGCTTCTGTCGGATCCGTTCACGGGTCTGACGTCACTGCTGCCTGACAACCTGTTCATTATCTCGAATCCGCGTCTGATGTCCGCCATCGAACGGGCGTTGAAACAGACCGACAACTACCAGAAGAGATTCGATACCCCCGACGAATCGGGCAACACATGGCGTGACGACAGGGGCCGGATGCATGCGGCGACCAAGAAGTACGCCTCGTTCCTCGAGATCCGCGCGGACCGGATGGGGCCTGAGAATGTGGAAAAGGAATGGCGGGCTTTCCGCCGTGAGTACCTGTTCCACGGCACCCGCGATATACGCGGCGAACAGGACACGGACCGACATGACATCGGGCGGGGCGACGGATACGCTACCGAAGGGGAGGAGGCCTGATATGGAAGGCAAGGATCTGGACAACCAGGGGATGAACGACGGCGTGACGAATAACCGCGGAGCGAACAACGGCGGGGCAAGCGACGCCCCGAAGAACGAGGCGCATACGGCGTCAAGGAAGGCGCATGAGCGTCCCCTCATGCCCTATGAGCAGGCATGGGAGTATGCGACGGCGCATGCCGGGGCGCCCCGCGCCGACCAGGCGTACGGTTCCGAAGGCGTGACGCATATCGACGACGAGGAACTCGTGGATGCCGGAACCCAAGGGGTGGCCGACATCGATCCGGAGACGCTGGACGAGGCGGCGGTTCTGGAAAGCGAATCCGCCATCGAGTCGCTGACCGCCGTGTGGATGCGCGCCAACGAGCCGCCTTTCGACTTCAGCATCGTGCGCCGTCTGGCCGACCGCAACCGCGCCATGGTGCGCCTGCTCGAGGCCAGGGGAGTGACGCTCGAGCCGGTCGACCGTCTGCCGCGCCATCTTCCGTACCGCACGGTTCTGCGCGGCATCGCCGCCCTGCAGGGGCGCGATCTCGAAGATGTGGAGCGCCACGTCAACCGCAAGCCCCAGAGCGAATACCGCACTCGTGTCAAGGCCGAGTACCGCAGGGCGCCATACCGCGGAACCGTCACCGGCATCGACCTCGAGACGACGGGCGGAGACCCGCTGCGCGGCTACATCATCAACACGGGGTGGCTGAACGTCGAACTCAGGAAGGGTGCGGTTCCGACAGACGGCGCATCGTACTATTCCGGTCTGCCGGATTGGTACGAAAGCCATCCGATTCCGTTCGCCGACGTGCACCACATCACGTGGGACGATGTCAGGGCGCGCCCCGAATTCCGCGAGGACGCCGACCTGCAGGCACTTGTTCTCGATCAGCTCAACGCCGGTCCGTATATGGCGCATAATGCGGCGTTCGAGCACACCTGGTTCCTGTACTTCCTTGACGGGTACGCCGAGGGGTTCAAGAACGGCACGATTCTCCCGATCGACACCCGCGAGATCTGCAGGAAGCTCGACCGCGACATCGATTCGCTTCCCCTGGACTCGCGCCCGGCCTCCCTCGAGAACTGGGCTCGCCGCAGGGGGACGCTGGACGACGGCAGCAAGGAGAAGCACCTGGGGCTGGCCGATTCCGACCTCATGCTGCGCACGGTCCTGGCGGAGCTGGAGACCAACCATTTGCTGTTGTGATGCGCCGCCGCCACGGTGCGTCTGCGTTGGGGGGCGTCTGCGTTGGGGAAACTGGCGGGAACGCGCACGGGTGGAACGCGCACGGGTGGAAACAGACACCGGTGGAAACCGAACACAGGTAAGAAACCACAGGTAAGGGACACAGGCAAGAACACAAGCCGGAGGCATTCGGCACCAACCGATCACATTCGGCACTAACCGATCACAGCCCGGGAGCACCGGGATCCGGGGAACCGGATATGACGGAAGGATACGACGGAAAGGGACATCATGATCAAGGTTCTGCACACATCCGACTGGCATTTGGGCCGCAAACTCGACGGCTACGACCAGTCCGAGGTCCAGCGGCGCGCGCTGCAGTGGATTGTGGACACCGTAAGGGACGAGCATATCGACGTCGTGCTCGTCTCCGGAGATGTCTATGACACCAAGCTGCCAGGCGATCAGCAGGTGGGCATGCTCAGTGAGGTTCTGACGGATCTCGTCCATATCGAAAGGGACGGCAAGCCGGCCGTGGACGTCATCCTCATCCCCGGCAACCATGACTCCGCCGTCAAACTGGGCTTTCTCTCCCCGCTCATGCCGAGCAACCTCCATATCTGCTCTCAGGTGGATGGCGTGGCCACTCCGGTGATGGTGGAGCGCGGCGACGAGAGGCTCGCCGTGTACGCCTTCCCGTACCTGTACCCGAGCGTGGCGCGTTTCCCGCTCAACAGGCTCCTGCACCAGGCCGATCCGGACCTTCCCGAAGACGAGGTGCTCGAGGAGACGACGCAGGCGGTGACGGGCGCCGCCATCCGGCTGGCATCGCGCGACCTTGCCAAGCGTCGCGAGAGCGATCCCCGCCTCGCATCCATCCTCATGATGCATGCGAATGTGGCGAGCCGCCTTCGGGGAAAGATCGGGGAGAAGCGCGACGATTTCTCCGGCGGCGACACGGAACACGCCGCCTCGGAGTCGCCGCTGATCGTCGGAACCGCCGAAGCCATCCCCAGCGAATACTTCGCCGGATCGGGCTTCGACTATCTGGCCCTGGGGCATATCCACAAGCCGCAGACCGTCACCATCGTCGGGGACGGCCAGCTTCCCCAGGCACGTTATTGCGGCTCTCTGCTCGCGTATGACGCCGACGACGTCAAGCAGTCCAAGCCGAGGGAGGGCAACTACCGCGTGGTGGACATCGTCACCATCGACGGCGGCAAGGTGACCGATATCTCCGAACGCTTCATCGAATCCGGCCAGCGCCGCATCGTGAACCTCAAGGGAGACATCGACGAGATCCTCGGTCCGGAGTGCGCGCAGTACCGGGATGATTTCGTCAACCTCACTTTCGGCTACGACCCCGAGAAGCACAAGGACCCGTGGGGCGAGATCCATACAGCGTTCAGCACGGTGCTGGGCTACAAGCCGACGGCATACGGCGAGAAGGATCGCACGGCGGCAGATGGCCGCGCCATCCAGCGCAATGTGGACGATCCATTGGACGTCATGCTCTCCTTCGTGCGCGATGTCACCGGGCTGGAGGCGACCGCCCAGGAGAAGAAGGTTCTGGGCGAGGCGCTGAAGCGTGCCCAGAACGTTCCGCAGGCGGACGCGTCGGGCGCCAAGGCGGGCGCTGCGAGCGGCAGGCGCGGGCGGCGTTCGCGCGTTACCGCGGATGCCACGGAGTCAGTGGCATCGGAATCCAATGGCAATGGGAACGACTAAGGAAACCGACTAGGGAAATCGACTAGGGAGAGGACGACGACATGAAGATCCGGGCATTGGCCATCAAGGGCATCGGTCCGTATAAGGACGAGTTCTTCATCGACTTCGGCAAGCTGTCGAGGAACGGCCTGTTCCTCATCGACGGCGATACGGGCGCCGGCAAGAGCACAATCATCGATGCCATCTGCTTTGCGCTGTTCGGCACGATGACGAGGAACGACGGCGAAGCGGGCAAGGAACGCATGCGCTCGCGCTTCCTCGACAAACAGGCCGGTGCGGATGCGAGCCGCGTGGAGCTTGTCTTCAGCGAGAACGGCACCACGTACTACATCAGGCGCATACCGGGGTACAACCGTCCCAAGAGGGGGCATCTCGACGCCCCGGAATCCGAATGGAAGCATGAATCCGAGGCCGTGACGGTCAAGCAGCTCAACCAGCAAGGTTTCTACTCCGCACAGGAATCCGCCGAGGACATGACGGACATCCGCAAGGCGGGAGAGGCGTTGATCGATTTCGCGCGCAATGATGCCGACGCGACAGTGGTGGCCAATGGCGCCAAGCAGGCCGACGCAAGCGTCATTCCTGGAATCGTGGGCCTGAACGCCGATCAGTTCCGCACCGTCATCTGCCTGCCGCAGGGGCAGTTCGAATCCTTCCTCAAGGCCAAGCCGGAGAAGCGCAGCGAGATGCTTATCGATATCTTCCGTCTCGGCCTCTATAAGGATATCGAAGAGGCGTTGCAGGACATGGAAAGGGAGAAGAACGCGGGAATCGCGAGCTCCAGCTCCGTTCTGCACGGCAAGGTGTCGGAGCTGAAAGGCGCGATGCCCGATTTTCCGTCCGATGACGATGCGTCCGACAACCACGACGATTCCGATACCGACGATTCCGACGCCGACGATTCCGAGGTCGAAGCCGCACCGACCGGGCTGCGCGATCTTTTGGAAGAGTGGAACGGCGTCGCCGACGGGTCGAAGAACGACCAACTGGTGGAGCTGCCCGTCGACAACGTCTCCGCGAAGCGCCAGGAGCTCGACGGCATTCTCGACCGGATCGATGCGAAGCTGGACGCGCTGACGACGCAGGGCGATGCCATCCGCAGGAAGGCCCTGCAGAAGCGTGACGAGGCCCAGGCGGATTGCACCGTCGCCGGAAAGCTCGGGGAGGATCTTCGCAAGCAGAAGGAACTTGTCGAGAACCAGACGAGTCTCGCCGCGGGCAAGGCACAGATCGATGAAATCAGCCGGCGCGTTGAGGCCGCGCGCAACGCCCAGCCCGTTTCCGATGCCCATGATGCCGTGTCGGAAGCCGAAACCGCCGTGTCGCAGAAGCAGAAGGACCTGAAGGAAGCCACCGACAGGCTCGAGGCCATGGAGTCGAAGGAAGCTCTGACCAAGCGTCAGACCGAAGCGCAGAAAGCGCAGACAGCTGTTGCGACAGGCGAGGCCGAGCGCCAGACATGCCAGAGTGATCTCAACCAGCTCGATCAGCTCGACCAGGCCGAGAAGGAACTGGCCGGCCTGCAGGAGGACGTGGCATCCGCGCAGAAAACCCTCGAGGAAGCCAAGGCGAAGCTCGCGGAGTGCGGGGACCCTGAGAAAATCGTCTCCGATTATGACGACGCCAAGAATATCGTGGCGTCGGAACCCGCTCGGCAGACCGCATTCGACACGGCGACCAAGACACTCGCCGATTTCGACGAGCTTGACAGACTGCACGGGGAGGAAGCGAAGCTCGGCAAGGCCGAGAAGGCCGCCCACGCCGCGCATGACGCCGCCCAGAAGAAGTACGAGGAAGCCGAGCTTGAGCGCCGCATTGCCGAACTCGGCGCACTCGAGGACGGGCAACCGTGCCCGGTCTGCGGCTCCACCGAGCATCCCTGTACCCGGACCGCATCCGATGCCGATGCCACCGCGGCCGTGGAAGACGCCGCCGCGCAGTTGAAGGACGCCAAGGCGGCATGGGAGAGAGCCAACAGCGAGTTCAACCAGTGCCGGGGCAAGGTCGCGGCCCTGGAAAACGGTCTCAAAGACACCACGCGGGATGCCGAACAGTCCAAACGGGATGCCGCACGTACGGCTCTCGACACCATTGAGCAGACCAAGAAGGCGCTGCCCGGCCTCAAGAAGGCGTCACAAGCCCTGGACGCCGCCCAGAAGGCCCGTGACAAGGCGCAGAACGAGGTCTCCGTGCAGCAGGGCAAGGCCACCACCAAGCAGGAGGACGTGGCCAAACGCCGCGAGGCCTGCGCTGGGAAAAACCGGAGTGAGCTGACCGACCGCATCGCCGCTCTCGACAAGCAGATCGAGGCGGACCGCGAAATCGCCGCCGGCCTCGACGCCATCGAGAAGGCGCTCGATGAGCGCACCAAGGCCGAGGCCGACTGCCGATCCTGCACCGACGTGCTCGAGCAGAAGCGGAAGGATCTCGAATCCGCCCGCGTCAAGCTCGACAGGTCCATCTCGGAGCATGGCTTCGCCTCCCTGGATGCCGCGCTCGCGGCCGTGATCGATCCGCAGGAGCTCAGCGCTCTCGACGGTCAGGTGCGTTCCTACGAGCAGAAGGTCACGTCCACGAATGATCAGCTCGATGCGGCGACCAAGGACCTGCGCGGTCATCTGACGGAGGACGGCGGACGCGCCCTGCGGCTGCTGTCGCTCGATGAGCTACCCAAGAACCTCGCCCTGTGGACGGCAGGGGAGTCGGATTCCGAGACGGATTCAGAGCAGGCTGTCGCCGTCCGGCGCACGCATCTGGGCTCCGCCATCGCCGCCATCGACGGGGAGGAGCTGCGCGCCCGCCTCGGCGAGGCGTCCCAGGCGTATGACGATGCGAACAGCGCCTATGAGTCTGCGAAATCGTCGTATGACGATTTCGCAGATAAGCGCCAGGCCATCGACGAGGCGGCCGACGACTGGGAGGCAACGCGCACCGAGGCCTGGCCGTACCAGCGCATGAGCCAGCTGCTGCGTGGCAACAACCGCAAGGGCGACAACGCCGACAAGCTCACGATCTCGGCATACGCGGTGCAGCAGATCTTCACCGCCGTGCTGGATGAAACCAATGTCATCCTCAGGGGCATCCACGGCGGCATCTTCCGCCTGAGCTTGGGAAGCGGGGCGAAGGGCAACGCCAAGCAGGGCCTTCCGATCTCCGTGTACGATGCCCGCACGAACAGGAACAGCGACGTCGAGACGCTGTCGGGCGGCGAAACCTTCTTCATCTCTCTGGCGCTGTCCCTGGGACTGGCGCGCGTCGTGCAGACGCGCACGTCCGGCATCGAGATGGGCGTGTTCTTCATCGACGAGGGCTTCGGAACCCTGGATGATACCTGCCGCCGGGATGTGATTCTCGAGCTTCAGAAACTCGCGGAGCAGGGCCGGTCCATCGGCATCATCTCGCATGTCAGCCAGCTGCAGGAGAGCATCGGCACCCAGATCAAGGTGACGCGCGGCGAATCCGCCGGCGGCAAGGAAGGAGACGGGCCCAGCCGGATCGATTTCCAGCTTGCCTGAGCAAGCCGGCTCGCCTGAGCAACGGAGACGGGCTGCGAGGACAGGCCGCAGGAACGGGCCGCACGGAAGGGCCGCAAGGAAGAACAGCCGAAGAAGAACCGCAAGGAAGAACGAGCGAGGAAGGACAGCGAATGGGACGCATACCAGCCCAATACGAGAACCAGCGGGTCGGGATCATGGGATACCGCGTGCTCGACCTCGACCTAGATGGCGTGTGCGCGGACTACCGCGGTGCCATCGCCGACTACCTGGCGCGCACGCGCGGCCTTGACCCGCGCACCTTCGGCACGAACGACTCCTACAACTTCTACACGGCCCCTGGCTGGCCCATCCGGAACAACGCAGAGTATCTCGCCGTGCACAGAGCCGCCGAGGCGGAGCATCTGTACGCCACCATGCGTCCCATCCCCGGAGCCCCGGAAGCTCTGCGCCGCCTGGCCGCCGAGCATGTGTACATCCGCATCGTCACGCACCGGCTGTTCGTCAGCGGGCAGCATCGTGCCGTCGTGTCCGACACCGCGGCCTGGCTCGACGCCAACGGGATCCCGTATATGTCGCTGTGCTTCACAGGGCTCAAGGACTCCATCGGCGCCACCGTGCATATCGACGATTCGCCGGGCAACGTCGCCGTGCTGCGCGCGGCGGGGCAGCACGTCGTCGTCTTCGACCAGCCGTACAACCGCGCCGTTCCCGGACCGCGCATGCTCGACTGGAGCGACGCGGCCGTCGACAGCCTTCTCGAATGGTTCGAACGGTGGCCGTCCGACGCCGCGGTCGCCGGTGCGTGATCGGCGGCGTCCAATCACCCGTACGCATCCGCCGCATCGTGCGAATCGAACGAATTGCGGATGCCTGTGGCGGGGGACGGCAGACGGTGGGTTAGAATTGCCGTAGGAATCACATGGGCCGTCCGGTGTCCGCGCGAAGGATAGATATGCGCGGGGAGCATCCGGGCGTGCCGCGGCGGCCAAGGATACCGGGCCGGCGCATGACCGGAAGGCGATTATGGGCGAAGGAATGATCGGGCTTGTGGGCCTTGCCGTCGTCGTTGCCGTTTTGGTCATCGTGGCACTATGGCTCGCGCACAAGGCGCGCATCGCGCACGCCCGTAAGTCGGGCGACCGAAGCAACGCGCTCGGCGACGATCGCTGGGACGCCGACTACGAGTGGAGCACCCCACACGCCGATAGCGATGACGACGACCTTCGCCAGGCCGAGCAGAACTGGGCCGCCGAGAACGATTGGAGCGTCAAGCCCGACGCCGACGCCACCGTCAAGCCCGAACCCGTCATCACCTTCGATTCCGAGAAGAACTTCGCGGGCGCCCGTAAGCAGCGGCTGCGCATGCAGACCCGCGCCGAGCGCTCGAACGGCCCGAACCACTATGGCTCCGTGCCGCGCGACATCGCGTACAAGACGCAAAACGGCATCGCGCCGAGCGTGACGCGCGAGGAGCTGCGCGAACCCGTCTCCAATCCCGACATCCGCATCGCCCTGCGCGACAAGCGCCGCGTCTCTGACCGCTTCGCCAGCGGCAAGGTGGGCGAGGCCGGCGAGGAGAAGACCCGCCGCATCGTGGACGAATGGGCCAAGCGCCACCATGCCATCGTGCGCCACGGGTACTTCGTCAACCAGCAGATCAAGGATTCCGACGTCGACCACATCATCGCCTTCGAATCCGAGGGCGTGCAGCACGTCATTCTGCTCGATTCGAAGAACTACGCGCCCGGCATCTACGAGCGCGGCCGCCGCAAGCTCGACAAATCCGACACCTGGGAGCTTTTCCTCCAGACCGGATCCATGGGTCTGGCCGTCAAGCAGCTCGAGAACACGCTGCTGGGCATGCCGTTCCTTTCCGACGTGCATTGCTACACCGTCATCTGGTGCAGTTCGCGCACCGGCAAGGTGGTTCTGCGCGGTTTCGAGAAGGAGTCCACCATTCCGATCAATGGCGAGGACCTTCCCAAGCTGCTCAATGGCTTTTCCGACGCCAGCGAGCCGAACATGGGCATGAGCCGCGCCATCGAGTGGGCTTTCAGCCCGCGCGGCAAGACCAAGAAGACGTGGAGCCTCGGCATGGAGCGCGAGGAGGAGGCGCGTCGGCGTCGCGAGAACGGCGAAGGCAGTGGGAACGGCGGCTCGCGCGGCGGTGACGGCGGTAAAGGCGGCTCGCGCAAGGGCGGGGCGCGAAAGGGCGACGGTTCACATAAGGGCGACGGCAAGGCCGGCTCGCGCGGAAACGGCGTGCGGCATGGGGCCGGTGGGCGGCGTGGCAAGCGTGTCGTCGGTAATTCGCGCGGAGAGCACAGCGCCGCCGCGCAGATCTTCGCCGATTTCGACGAGCCGATGAGCGTACTCGAAAGCGGCATGGCGCTCGCCGCCGACGGCGCCTCCGCACCCGCGCAGGACGGTGCGCCGAAGGGTGCTGCGAAGGGTGTTGCGAAAGGCTCTGAGAAGGGCTCTGAGAAGGGCGCTGCGAAGGGCGCTGCGGAGGTTGGCAAAATCGTTGCGAAGAACAACGATGCCTCTGATGCGTCGCGGGACGATTCCGAATCGGGCGGCGAGAAGGACGGTGCACCGTCGGACGATGGCGCCGGGGCCGAGGACCAGACGGCGCTGGCGCGGACCGCCGAGGCCGTCGAGAAGGCTCAGAAGGAGCGCGCGGATCAACTACGTGCCCAGGCCGAGCATGAGGCTATGGCTGAGTCCGGCGCCATGGATCAAGGCGTTGACGGGCATGGTGCGAAGTCGGGCGAGAAGCCAGGCGAGAAGCCGGGAAGTGCGCCGCATCCCGCGCTGTCCCGCCAGAAGCGCCGCATGTTCCAGAAGCGCAATCGAAAGAACAATCGCAAGACCCGCAAATCCCACTGATCGCCGGTTGGTTATCGCGGTCGGTCGGTTGCGGTGGTTGGTCGGTTGCGGTCGGTCGGTTATCGCAGCCGGTTGGTCGGTTTCTGCAGCCGGTTGGTTTCCCATCCACTTTCCTATCCACCCACTTTTGCGACCTTTGGGCCGCAAAAGTGGGTGGATAGGGAGGGATTGGTTGGTGGGTCTGCTGTATCCGCTTACTTTTGCGGTCGTTTGGCCGCAAAAGTAAGCGGATAGGGTGATGGGTGGTTGGTGGGGGGCCGCAAAAGTGGGTGGATAGAGAGAAGGGGAAGAGGGAGATTGCTAATGATAGGGAGAGGGAGATTATCAACGATAGGGTAAGTGACGGCGCACGGCGCCAAGCACATCCCGAATGGGTGTACCATAGGAACGTTGCCCCGGTAGCTCAGGGGATAGAGCACCGCTCTCCTAAAGCGGGTGTCGTGCGTTCGAATCGCATCCGGGGCACCGTTCCGGTGCCGGGCATGCCGTCCGGCATCACGATGAACCGCGGACCGCCTGCAGGCGCGTCCGCGGTTTTCTTTTCCGCGGCGCGTGCCGTGACGATCGCGGGCGCGGCGGCGTCGCCGCCCGCGGTGGCGGCAGCGGCCCGCCTTTCGGCGCGCCGGGCCTTCTCGCGGGCGTCCGTCTCGATGGCCTTCTCGAGCTCCTCCTTGGTGGGGGCGGCCCCCATGGAGACCATGATGGTGTCGTCGGTCAGGTCGTCGAGGGACACGCCGAGGAAGGCGGCTGCCTTGACCATGTCGGCCAGGGACCATGTGGTCTTGCCTGTCATCTTCATGGAGACGGCGGATGTTTGCAGTCCCATGAAGTCGGCCAGCTCGCGCTGGGAGCGGTGCTGCGCCGTGAGGCGCTGGCGGATGTTGAAGGCGACGACGCGTTCGTAGCGCACCGTGCTCTCTTCCACCTCGTCGGTGGGGATGACGCCGGTCACATCTACCTCCGATCCATGTTGTCGAGATTCGTGTTGTGGGAATCCTGGCCGCTGGGTGTCCGTGTCATCGGAATCCGTGGCGCAGAATTCATTGCTGATATAGGGAATTCTAACGAACGAATTTGTGTTCTGTCAAATTGAACGATATTGTATCCGTATGAATCAGTCAGATTGAACGATGTGAAAGGAGTCTGAACTTTGAATTTGAAGGAATGGCTTGCGGCGCATGGCGTGAGCTATCGGGAGCTCGCCGAGGGCTCCGGACAGTCCAAGGCCAACATCTCGGGGAAAGTCAACGGGCAGATCGCCTGGCAGCCGCGGGATTTGCGCTTTCTGCACGAAAGATACGGATTGTCGGCGGATTTCGTCCTCGGCATCGAGTCTCCGCCTTCGGATTCCGTGAACGCTGGCGACTGACGGCGTGAAAACTGAAGAGGGGTCCTTGGCACTCATTTCCTCATTTCCATTCCAAGGACCCCTGGATCACTCCACAGATTCGATGGTGATAGGAGAACCTATGGAAAGCAATCCAATGCACGACCAGGAGATGACTAGACCGGTCGGCAGTCTTTGCAGACAGTCTCATTCTACCGAACGTTCCCCCGAGGCGGGGGAGACGCCCGCATGCCCCCTGCCCGAGGGACTCATGTTGCGTCTGTCCATGCTCCGCCATCCGGCTGGGAGCGCCCGGGGGAGGTCGCGATGAGCATACGTGTCCTGTGGTGGGCGATGGGAACCCACCGCGTCAGGTCGTGCACATGCCGTTGCGTGCTCATGGCCTTGGCCGACGCGACCCCGGACGACCACGGCCTGCATGCGTTCCCCAGTGCCCGTTCCATCGCCGAACGGATGGACCTGAGTCTGCGCACAGTCCAGCGCGAACTCGCGTGGATGGAATCGGCGGGCATCATCCGACGCGGCGACCAGAGCTATGTCTCGCGGTATCCGGCCCAGACCCGCCCCATCGTGTGGGACCTGGACGTCGACGGCCCCGAACCCGGGCCAGATGCCGTCGGCGCGGGTGCCAGGGCAATGCCGGCCGCTACGAAGTCCCAAAAGACCGCGATGGCGAAAGGCAAGGGAACAAGCCAAAAAACAGATACGACAAATTGTCGTACCACCGATTCCGCCGCGACAGGATGTCGTAGCAGCTACGACACGGATGTCGCACAATATGAACTAAATAACTCTCTCAATTCCCCCCATAATCCCCCTAAAGGGGGATTGCCCCCCGTCGAAGGAAACCACGATGGGAAGAACCGCGAAAGGAAGAACCGCGACGGAGACGGTCGCGGCGAAGCCTCGACTGCTTCCCCCGTTGCCGGTTCGCTCGACCCCCTCGACGTCTTCGACGACAGGCTGCGCCCTGACCCCTATGGTGAATTCGTGCCCGAGGAACCCTCCGGTGGCATCGGGGCTCCCGGTTCCGGCGGCGCGGCTGAACCCATCGCTGCACCTGCTGCCGCCCATGCGCCGGCTGCCGCTGGCGGAACATCGTACGCCGTTGCCGGAGTCCCGGCCGGTGCAACCGATGCCGCGCCGGGGGAGCGCGTCCTTCGTGCCTCTCGCCGTCTGGTGGACGAGCACCATCGCCTCATCGGGGAACGCGGCCTGGCGCCGCGCATCTGGCCGAGGCGAGAGGTCGGCAACGCCTCGTGGCTGATCTCGACGCTCACCGAGGCCGGGCGTGACCCCGACCAGGCCGTCGACGACATCCTCTCGGCGGTCGTGTGGGCCCTGTCTCACGATTTCCACCGTGCCCGCGTGCTGACCCTTCGTTCGCTGGCGTCCGACTGGGCTGCGCTGAGACAGGACATCACCTCGCCGAGATCGCGGCAGGGGCAGGGCACCATCCGGTTCGGGCGGATACCGCCTGGCGTGACGCGCGAATCGGCGCCGGGCGTCTCCCCGGCGGTCGCCGCGTCGTACGCGCCGCACCGCCAGCTAACCCGCGCATATTCCGAGGGGCATGCCGTGTACTGGGGTGAGCAGTGGCTCGAACCATCGAACCTCGGCAAGCTCTACCAGCACTGTTACGACGAGGTGGACCCGGGCGAATGCCCGGTGTGCGCGTCGGACGCGCACAACCGTGACCATCACGGTGACATGGCGCGAATCAGGGATGCACGGAAGGAAGGAACGGCATGAACTCCTGGGACTGGACGCAGCACGCCCGGTGCTCCGAGTACCCGGCCGAGCAGAAGGACAAGATGTGGAACCTCAACCGCAACGCGGGAGCGTCGGTGGAATGTACCAAGGGCAGGAAGATCTGCGAAGGCTGCCCTGTGCGGCCCGAATGCCTCGCCACCGCCATCGTCTACGAGGAGACGGCGGGAATCTGGGGAGGTGTCAACCGTCGCATCCGCCTGCATCTGGCACGGGACGCGAAATTGTGCAAGGTGTCTGGCGAAGGACTGCACGCAACGCGTGTCGCCGCCCTCGCTGGATGGATCCGCACCAATCCCGACGCCATCGACAGGGCGAAAGCCAAGGACAGCGAAGAGAAAAGGAAATCGCGCCGCCGCCGCAAGGAACAGGAGGTGTGCGACGCGGCAACACCCGCCGAGTCATCCGATGCCGAGAATCTGACGGTGACGGAACCGGGAGGCGACGGCACAACGGAGACAAGGAGAACGTCATGACGAGATTCACGTACGAGGATTGGGCTCGGCCGCTATTGCTGCCGCATGAAGCGGAGTACATCCTTCCGCCCGACACAGATGACGGTGGGGATTATCAGGTCATCGGCATGACTCTGACCGGCCCTGACCCCATCCGCGCCGAGGTGCTGCGGCTTGTGTCCCTCGACCGCAACGGCACGCCGATGCTGGACATGCTCTTCCGTCCCGTCGAGGCCAAGGAATGGCCTGAGGCGGAGGCCCTGACGGGTATCGGCCCCGCCGCAGTCGCGGGCTGCGAGCACATGTTCCGTTGCGTTCCCGACATTGCCATGACGCTTAGGTGTTGCAACCACATCGTGGGGTACAACGCGTATTTCCAGCTTGCTGCGTTGTTCAGGCGCGGAGTGACATGGCGGGCGTCGGTCACGGACGTGATGGTGGAGGCGGCGCGGATGCTCCCTCTGTGCGGGTATGAATCCCGCAAGGGTTTCCCATCGCTGAGACAGTGCGCAGAGTATTTCGGACGTGGTGAATACATGCCCAAGCATGACGCGTACGAGGACGCGCTGGCGACGCTTGAATGCTATCGGGCGATGCGGGACCACCAGCGGGATATCGAAGAATGGCGCGAAAGGACTTGAAAAGCAGACCGTGAATATATACTATAAAACTGTCAATATGACCGGTTGCACACTGGAGGTTCGATGACGGTTCTCGAATTCCCCGGACGCCGGGGCTCTCTGGTGAACCTGGGCGACGTGGCCGGACTCATCGCGACGCGCGAACGCCCGCGCGGTATTTGGCGCAGGGGCGTGCTCCGTGCCGCGCTCGAATTGCTCGAACGGTTCCCCGACGAACGCGTTCTGGTCGGCGACATCCGACGGACTCTCCTCGACGGTTCGCGGGACTGGCACGAGTACTCGGCGTCGGGCAGGGCGCTGGCGGACGAGGAAGACATCGCCCGCCGGTACCTGACTTCCCGCCGCTTCGAATCCTGGCGTGAGGGAAGCCATCCCCACATCGACCTGGTGATGATGCAGGCGAGGGCTCTGCACGAGGCCTGCGGGCTGATCGAGGAAGCGGCGCTCTTCGTCTGAGGGGCGCGCGAAATGGACGGGGACCATGTCCCGGGAAGGAGGCCTCCATGAGGTCGGTGTGGCGCAGATGCTCCGACGAGCTGCCGGAAGGCGGCTGGCTCGTCATTAACAGTGCCGGGAAGATCATGCAAGAGACTCCCGAGGGTGCGCATGTGCAGTACAGCGGCGACGTTGAATCGCTCATCGACGTCGGTGCGAGGATCCGACGCGCACGCGTGCGCAGCGGCCTGTCCCAGACCGAGCTGGGAGACAGACTCGGTGTCTCACAGAGCATGGTGCGGCATTGGGAATCGTCGGACAGCCATCCGACCGACGAAACGCTCGGCCGCATCAGACGGGCGCTGGACTCTGGATTGGGGAACCGGGACGCGGGTGTCGCGGCCTTCGACGGGGGAGCGGCGCTTCGACCACAGGGACGGATGCTGCGCACCAAGGCGGGGTTCCGCCGTCTGAGGATCCAGGTCGGCTTCACGCAGGTCGCTCTCGCCGCTGCGGTCGGCATCAAGAGCGGGATGCAGCACGGCACCATCGATGCCATCGTCAAGGAGTGGGAGAACCCCGGCAGTCCAAGGGAAATTCCCGAGAAGGTCTGGGAGTTCCTCTTCGCAATGCGCAAGCGGCAGCGTGACGACGCCGCGAAGTACGTCGAGGCGCTCGTCCAGATGCATCACGATGTCTCCGCGCCCATAGAGCTGACATACTACCGCACGCAGCCGCAGTACGAGAAGTATTCAAAGCGCTCCGGGGACTGCGGCGTGTACGACGCCATGATTCGTCTGGTGGGCGACGGACTTGAGAAGCGCGGCTATGCCGTGCGGTACGTGTATCCCGAGAAAGACATTCCCGAAGCGACCGAGACGATGGAAGAGGCGATGGAAAGGATGAGACGATGACCAAGGAGACGTTGCGGCAGCGCAAGGAATGGCGCCGGTGCTCTGGGGAGCTGCCGGAGGGCGGGTGGCTCGTCATCAATGGCGTAGGCAAAGTGATGCGCGAGACCGACGACGGGCTGCGCGAACCCTACAACGGTGACGCGTCTGGGCTAATCGATGCCGGTGCACGCATACGCATCGCGCGTATCGCAGCGGGGCTGACGCAGGAAGACCTTGCGAAACGGGTCGGACTGACACAAGGGACGCTATGGGAATGGGAATCCGGGCGGCGGAACCCCACCAGGGAAAGTCTGGACAAGGTGTTTGACGTCCTGACGCCCCACGATGGCCCGGCGTCTTCGGATGCGTCAGCTGACGGTGCGGCGGATGCAGGCCCCCATTCCGACGTCGCGACGAGCAGGCCGATGCCTCGCACCAAGGCCGACCTCCGCCGCCTGCGAGACGCCACCGAGACCAGCCAGGCATCGCTCGCCATCGCGGCGGGGCTCGACATCAACAACCCCGCTTCGGTGAAGGACGTGCGGCACTGGGAAGACCCGAAGAACCGGCGCTGGGCGCCGGAACCGGTGTGGCTGATGCTGGAGGACACCCTCACGGACCAGCGTGCGACGGCCAGAGACACCGCGAAGGCCATCGTGGAGCAGCAACCCGACCGCACGATTCCCGTGACCCTGCACTACTACCGCAACCAGAACCAGTACGAGGCGGACGGCTTCTCGGGCGGCTACGGAGTGTACAACGCCATGGCCAGCATGGTCGGCGACCTCCTTGAGGACGCCGGGTACATGGTCGAGTTCCGTTACCCTGACGAGCGGCTGTGAGTGTCATCGTCGGCGTTTGGCCTCCAGAGCCATGCTGGGCGATGCGGCTAGCAGCAGTCTGATTCCTCGGTGGAGAGCGTCTCTAGCTTGTACCTGTCCCCATAACGATGCCAGAAGAATATGCGGTCATAGCGGCTGATTCTTGTCGGGGCTTTCATTTTTCGCTTTGCCATCTCGACTGCCTTGCGCGCTGTTTCTCGGTCTATCGGTTCCAGCCAGACATCCAGTTGGTTCTCCTCATCCCCGATCGGGGTCCAACCGATCCGCTTGCGCAGAAACAGATTGATGGCCGAACGCGAGGAGCCGGCTGTTCTGATGTCTTCGAGGGCATCCTCCATCATGGAGATGCTTGCTTCCTTGCGCTTGAAACCATCGTCTTTCCGCATGAAGTTTGGCCGATTGTCCATCCACGGACGGTGTGCCGTCCAACCGAGTTCGGTCTTGTCTCCATCGGTATTGTCCGGCATCGGGATCGCGGCCTTCACCCGATTGATGTCGCAGAAATCGCCCAGCAGATCTTTCGAATAAAGCCAAGAACGGCACTTCGGACAGCACAACTTGCCATGCGAATCGGAAATGAGCAGGGAACGATAGATTCCTCCACGTGTTTTCGCGTCAAGGTGCGCCATGAAATCAGTGATCGCCGACTCTTCTGATTGGCCGAGCGACATGGCAAGCGCACAGAACTTGGATTCGCTCCGTTCAAGTTCTTCTCGCATTTGTCGGGAGAGCCAGATGCGGCGCGTGGAACCGCATCGATGGCACTGCGTGGCAGCACACAACAGCAGATACGTGAGCGAAGGGCGGCGCTGCAACGATGCAGATTTCCGCAGCATGTCCTTGACCCATAGCGCGAGATCCCTCCATCCGTGGTCATACCAGACGGCGAGGGAGAATGATTCCAGGTCGCACCGGAATGGGAAGCGCAGGGCGCCATCTGTTTCCTCCACTCCGTCCCACCGCGTCGATTCGAGAATGGCAACGGATCGCTGATACGCCCCCTTGATGGAGTATCGATCGGAATAGTCCTCCAGTTCGGATTCGGAAACCGGGTCGAGGGGATGAGTGCATTGCGAAGGCTCAATCCTGGAGTCAAGCAACACGCAATCGTATCCGGCTTCATGGTAATCGGTCGTTCTCTGCGAGAAATCCGATGCGTCCTGCTTCGAAAGCTGGACTTCGACGACCAGAGGGTTCCGGAGGTTGGATTCATCGAACCATATCACGGTGTCCGCTATTCGCCTCTTGCTCTCTGAGACCTCGATAGGGACTTCGAATTCCGCGCGATATCCAAGGGACCGTGCGATGCTTACAATCCACGTTTTCGTGATTGCGTGTTCCGGCGATTCGTTCTCAAGGAATCTGTACTCCGGTGGCAAGGACTGTCCTGGATACAGCGAGAAGAACTGAAAACCGTCCTTTGACGTTTTGCAGTACATCGGTATCGTGCGATCGAAGGTGGTGGTGATGACTGGTTCCTCTTTCGGCGCGTTCTTCTGGCGTCGTTGAAGGTCCAGCCATGCTGGGCGCGCCATTAGACTTGCAGCGACTCTTTCGCCATCAACCAATGCTTCCTGCATATGTTGCCCCCCCCAACAGAATTCCAATGATTTCCGAACATTTTACTCTGAAGTCCGAAGTCCAGATCGAATGTGCCGATGCGCTCGGTGCGATCAATCCGGTTCTCCGAAAGCCTCGGAACGCGTGCAGAGGGAATGGAAGCTTGCGTTTGGCGGGCGCTTCGCAGAGCCATGCTGTGACTGTCCACATTTCGGGTGGAATATTCCACTGTTGGGCAAGTGCAAAGCGTTGCAATGAAGCCGTTTCGGTCGGTGTGGATGAACGAAAAGTCCCTTCGTGGGACGGAATTGTGCACAACCCCTTGTGCGGCAATTCCGTAGTCTGCTATTTTCCTATCAATCGGTCCGGCCCCATGCCGAAAACAATGAAAGGAGATGGCGGTGAATCATGGAGCTCAGGAAGGGGATTCAGAGAAACCATATGTGATTGATGCGTTGAACGCATTCGGTGAAATCCTGAGGGAGAAACGTCTCGCGCAAGGGATGAGCGAGGAGGAACTCGCCGATGCGTGCAACATTCCGGTGTCTGATGTGCGTAGTTGGGAATCCGGGAAGGACTGCCCCTTGGGCGGGATGGTGCTTCTGGCATGAGTGATACGCAGTTAAGACAGCTTATCACCGCCCATATTGATGAGGACGAGTTTTGCCGCTATGTGATACAACGGGACATAAACGGGATTGCCCTTGCTCTGCGGGAAACACACAAGG
>Ga0256406_1000998_pt1 | contig 47406 bp, 39 predicted proteins | sample RumenRJG_03DNA_FD_185986 | JGI IMG/M metagenome (GOLD analysis project Ga0256406, IMG submission 185986) | Bovine rumen microbial communities from Lethbridge, Alberta, Canada - RJG_03 | ecosystem: Host-associated > Mammals > Digestive system > Stomach > Rumen | place: Canada: Alberta | collected... | reverse complement strand
CGAACCCCTGCTGACTTAAGTCAGAGTCTGTAGTGCCGCCGTTGCACCATTCCTCTGAAATAAATTAAAAAAACACGGACAAAGCCGTGTCTTGTTATTTGGCAGAGGAAAAGGGTTTCGAACCCCTACTGACTTAAGTCAGAGTCTGTAGTGCCGCCGTTGCACCATTCCTCTGAAATAAATTAAAAAAACACGGACAAAGCCGTGTCTTGTTATTTGGCAGAGGAAAAGGGTTTCGAACCCCTGCTGACTTAAGTCAGAGTCTGTAGTGCCGCCGTTGCACCATTCCTCTGAAATAAATTAAAAAAAACACGGACAAAGCCGTGTCTTGTTATTTGGCAGAGGAAAAGGGTTTCGAACCCCTACTGACAGAGTCAGAGTCTGTAGTGCTACCGTTACACCATTCCTCTATAAATATAAAACTTATTAGCAATCCGCTCAAATTTTACTTGATTATTATAAGACAAGAATTATTCTTTGTCAAGTATTTTCAGAAAAAATCGGGAATAAAAATCAAGTCATCAATCGGCGGACCGATATGAATTATTCGGACGTTGTAAATCAGGCTGAATTATGTTATCATAAAATAAATACGCATGTTAAAAATTTTCAAAAAAAATCAGTCTGTTAAAATTTAAATAAACATGATTTATTGAATTTCACAGCCGCCGCAATAAAAGGCTTAGCGCGTATGTAAAAATTGTTGATTTATTTTATTTTTTTTGATAATATTATATTTTATAAATTATTGACGCAGAAAGGAAAATATGTCAACTTTTATATACGTTATAGTTTATCTTTGCTTTATCGCGCTTGGTCTTCCGGATTCTGTTTTCGGTGCGGCGTGGCCTTCAATGTATCCGCAGTTCGGCGTGCCGGTATCTTGGGCGGGAGCCGTATCAATGACAATCGCCGCCGGAACGGTCGTTTCAAGTCTTATGTCCGACAGGCTTCTTAAAAAATTCGGCATCGGAACAATAGCTTATTTCAGTGTCGGTCTGACATGCCTCGCCGTTTTCGGATTTTCGTTTGTAAAAAGCTATCCTCTTCTTTTTCTGTTCGCAATTCCTTACGGATTAGGCGCGGGTTCAATCGATGCCGCTGTAAATAACTTCGCCGCGCTTTATTTCCCGTCAAAGCATATGAGCTGGCTTCACTGCATGTGGGGAATAGGAACTATATTCGGACCTTATATGATAGGTTTCGGACTTAACAGAGGTCTCGGCTGGCAGTTCGGATACAGAGCAGTCGGTTCTATCCTTTTGGTTTTCACAGTCTGCCTTATATTTGCATCAGGCCGCTGGACTAGAGCCGACGTCAAAAAAAATTTGGGCGCGGATCAGAAAAAAAAGAAATCGCCGCTTAAATCGACTTTAAAAATCAAAGGCGCGATTGAAATTCTTATAGCGTTTTTCTGTTACAGCGCCGTTGAACAGACTACAATGCTGTGGGCGTCGAGCTATATGAAAATACACAATTCGATGTCGGAGGCTATGGCGGCGTCGTTCGCGTCAATGTTTTTTATAGGCATAACGGCAGGCAGAGCCGTCAACGGATTTCTCGCGATTAAATTTTCCGACACTTTTTTAATTCGTCTCGGAGAAGGAATAATAGCGTCGGGAATAATAATCATGATGCTGCCGTTTGAAAATAACTATTTAACGCTAATCGGTCTTATAATAATAGGATTGGGGTGCGCTCCGGTCTATCCATGCATTATCCACTCTACGCCGGAACATTTCGGTGAAGAAAACGTAGGCGCTTTAGTAGGCGTTCAGATGGCGTTCGCGTATACAGGCACGACGACTATGCCGCCTCTGTTCGGACTTATATCCAACAGAACATCTGTATCGTCTCTTCCGTATTTTCTTTTATTCTTCCTTGTGCTTCTCACTGTGATGCATGAAATTGTAGTCAGAAAAACTAAAAAAACTTAATAATCAATCGGTGAAAAAAATGGAATCTACATTTGATTTTTACAATACCTGCGTGAAAAAATTTCACGAAACGGGAATGAAAAATAATTATATAAATTCGAGCGAACTGTTTCTCTCCGATATCATCGTAGAAGGGAGAAAGCATGTTCTCGACATTTTAAAGGATGATTATTTTAGAAGCGAATACGGCTCGCAGCCAATGCAGTATTATTTCATGGTCGTTTCTTTTTCTGTCCAGGCCGGAATGGCGGATGCCGTTCTTTTTGTAAGGGACAGAAAAAATTTCAACGACAAGAAATTTATGAAAAAAATGATGGAGGAAGGACCGTTTAAAACCGTCAAGCCCGAATTGGAAAATATGGGACTTTCCGAAGAAAAACTTGCCGAGATTATAAGAAATATATTTTTCGATTGGTACGGTCTTATGACCGAATATTTTCAGAATCTGCCGGACGAGGATAAGAAAAAGGATGAAGACGGCAAGCCGGGATTGAGGGACTACGTTTTTAACGCTTGTCTTGCCTCATGTCAGTTCGGCATAACTCTTGTATTAAACAGGCTGAAAAAATCCGGCGGCGGTTAATTTTTTGTAATTCTCCGTTGTAATCGGTTCAGGCTGCTTTGGCAAACAAAAAAAAGAACGACCGATTTATACGGCGTTAAAGATAAAAAACTAATTAATATTTTTTTGGGGAACCGTAAAATTTTTTCGAGGACAAAAATGAAAGAGAAAAAGGAAAATATAAGAAATTTCTGTATTATAGCGCATATTGACCACGGCAAATCGACTTTGGCGGACAGGCTTCTCGAGCTGACCGATTCCGTCGACGAGCATTATATGCAGGATCAGATACTTGACGACATGGATCTTGAAAGAGAAAGAGGAATAACAATCAAGTCCCACGCCGTCACCATGTCATACAAAAAAGACGGAAAAACCTATGAGCTGAATTTAATAGACACTCCCGGCCACGTCGATTTCAATTACGAGGTTTCCCGTTCTCTCGCCGCCTGCGAGGGAGCCGTGCTGATAGTTGACGCTACCCAGGGAATAGAGGCGCAGACTCTTGCAAATACTTATCTTGCCGTAGACCACGATCTTGAAATAGTGCCCGTAATAAATAAAATAGATCTCCCTGCCGCCGACCCCGATCAGGTTCAGGCCGATATCGAGGAGGTCATAGGTCTTGATGCGTCCGATGCTCCGAGGATTTCGGCAAAGACAGGGCAAAACTGCGAACAGGTTCTCGAAAAGATAATTACTCAGGTTCCGCCGCCGGAGGGAGATACCGAAGCGCCTTTAAAAGCCTTGATTTTTGATTCTGTCTATGACAATTACAGAGGGGTAATAGTCTACGTAAGAATAGTAGACGGAAAAATAAAAGCGGGCGACACGATGAAAATGATGGCTACCGGAGCCGAATTTACTGTTGTCGAAGTCGGCAAAAATTCCGCCACTTCACTCGTTCCCGCCGACTGTCTTGAGGCGGGAGAAGTCGGGTATATAACCGCTTCGATAAAAACAGTCAGAGACGCGAGGGTAGGCGACACGGTAACGTTGGCTGATAATCCCGCCGACACTCCTCTGCCTGGATACAAAAAGGCAAATCCTATGGTGTTCTGCGGAATATACCCGGCGGACGGCGCGGACTACGAAAATCTTAAGGAAGCGCTTGAAAAACTTCAGCTAAATGACGCCGCTCTCTCATTTGAGCCGGAGACGTCGACGGCTCTCGGATTCGGCTTCAGATGCGGATTTCTTGGACTTCTTCACCTCGATATAATTCAGGAAAGACTCGACAGGGAATACGACTTGAACTTAATCACGACTGTACCGAGCGTTATTTATAAAATACATCTTCGTTCCGGCGAGGTCGTAAGCGTAGACAATCCTACTGATTATCCCGATCCGGCGGAAATAGATTTCGCGGAAGAGCCTATGGCCGACGCTCATATTTTCTCGCCGCCGGATTATATAGGCACAATAATGTCTATCTGCCAGGACAAGAGAGGAGTTTACAAGACTACCGATTATCTTTCGTCCGACAGGGTGGATATCAACTACGAAATGCCCTTGAACGAGATAATATACGGATTTTTCGATACTCTTAAATCGAGAACGAGGGGATATGCGTCTCTTGACTACGAATTTACAGGCTATCAGCGTTCTGAACTGACCAAACTCGACGTTCTTTTAAACGGAGAAAAAATCGACGCTCTGTCGTTTATAGTCCATTCTTCCGCCGCATATCCGAGGGCGAGAAAAATTGCAGAAAAGCTCAGGGACAACATACCGAGACAGCAGTTTGAAATACCTGTTCAGATAGCGTCAGGCGGCAAAATAATCGCAAGGGAAACTGTCAAGGCGGTCAGAAAAGACGTACTTGCCAAATGCTACGGCGGCGACATCACAAGAAAGAAAAAGCTTCTTGAAAAGCAGAAGGAAGGTAAAAAGAGAATGCGTTCGTTCGGACGTGTTTCCGTTCCGCAGGAGGCGTTCATGGCTATACTCAGACTCGACGATGAGGATGAAAAAAAGTGAAAAATTCTCTCGGACTTTACATCCATACGCCTTTTTGCAAATCAAAATGCCCTTACTGCGATTTTTATTCATTCAGAGGAAGCGCCGAGGACAGAAAAATCTACGCCGATTCGGTTATTGACGAGATAAAAACGTTATCGAGGACGGGAGGCTTTTTAAAAAACAGGGAAAAAATTGATTTTGACACGGTGTATCTCGGCGGAGGTACGCCTTCCCTTTTGGGCGCGGACGCGGGCAGAATAATCGGGACTGCGGAAAAATATCTCAATGTTTCGGACGACGCGGAAATTACAGTCGAAATTAATCCGTCTTCTTCATCCGATGAATTTTTTGATTCTATAAAAGGAAAAGTGAACAGAGTATCCATAGGTCTTCAGTCGGCAGTAGATTCAGAGAGAAAAAAATTGGGCAGAATATCCGGGAAAAAAGATGCGGCCGAGACAATAAAGAAGTCAAAAGAAGCCGGAATAGAAAACATTTCGCTTGATATTATGATAGGCGTGCCATGTCAGACTTTTGCAAGTCTTGACGAAACTGCGGATTTTTGCCTTTCTTCGGGCGTGACGCATATAAGCGCTTATATGCTTACTTTGGAAGAGGGGACGCCGTTTTACAATATGAAGAATAATCTTCACCTTCCCGATGAAGACGAAACTGCAGATATGTATCTTCATCTCGTTGATAAGCTCAATAAAAACGGATTTAAGCAGTATGAAATATCAAATTTCTCCGTCCCGGGATTTGAAAGCCGGCATAATTTGAAATATTGGAACGATGAGGAATATTTAGGCATAGGACCGTCCGCTCACAGTTTTGTCGACGGAACCAGATTTTCTTTTCCGAGAGATTTGAAATATTTCATCGACGGCGGAAAACCGGAAATTTACGATACCGGCGGAGACAAAGCGGAATACGCGATGCTCAGACTAAGACTTTCCGACGGTATCAGAAACGATCTCTTCAGTGAAAAATTCGGAGAAAATATTCCCTCGGGTGCTTTTGAAACAGCGAAGAAATGGGAAAAGACGGGACACGTTGAACAGGACGGAGAAAGAATAAGCCTCACGCCAAAGGGATTTTTGATTTCAAATATAATAATTGAGGATATCACCGAGGCTGTCGGCCAAATTTGACACAGAACGGCTCAGTTGATATAATTTTATTTGAAAAAAAGTAAAACGAGCTTTCGGAGTTAAAAAATTATGAATTTTTATATAGTGACATTGGGCTGCAAGGTAAATCAGTACGAGTCGGAGGAAATCAGGGAAAATCTTTTAAATTCCGGTTTTGCCGAAACGGCTGACGTCGGAAAAGCTGATATTTTTATAGTAAATTCATGCGCCGTGACGTCCGAAAGCGAGAGAAAAACGAGACAGACAGTAAGAAGGTACAGAAAAATAAATGAGGACGCCTGCGTCGTTCTGACCGGATGCGTTCCGTCCGCTTTCCCTGACGATGCCAAAAAACTTACCGAGGCGGATATTGTTATTTCAAACAGGGACAATAAACTTATAAGCGAAAAGATAAATAAATTTTATGAAGAAAAACAAGACCGCATAACCGATATTACGCGCCACGAGCGAAATGAAAATTACGAGGGCGGAATAATCAGAGATTTTGAAGGTCACACCAGGGCTTTTGTAAAAATTCAGGACGGATGCGACAGATACTGCACATACTGCGCGATTCCTTTCGCGAAAGGTCCTTCGAGGTCTAAGCCTTTGGATAAATTGAGAGAGGAATTAAATAACGTCTCCTCCTCCGGATTTAAAGAGGTCGTATTAATCGGCATTAATCTGTCGTCATACGGCATGGACTGCGGTCTTTCACTTTCCGACGCCGTGAAAGAAGCTCAGAAAACATATGGAATAGAGAGAATAAGATTGGGTTCTCTTGAACCCGACCACATTACAGACGATATTATCAGCGGATTTTCCGAGTGTTCAAAACTGTGTCCTCAGTTTCACTTGGCTCTTCAGTCGGGCTGCGACAGGGTGCTTAAAAAAATGAACAGGCATTATGATACGTCCTTTTATTATAATCTTTGCGTCAAGCTTGAAAATACTTTTCCTGATTTGTCAATTACTACAGATATAATGACTGGCTTTCCCGGCGAAACCGAGGAAGATTTTCTCGAAACAGAAGAATTTGTCAGAAAAATCGGCTTTTTGAAGGTTCATGTTTTTCCTTACTCAAGAAGAGAGGGAACTGTCGCCGACAAAATGGAAGGGCAGATTGAAAAAAATGAAAAAGAAAGAAGGGCGAGGGATCTAATAAAGGTCTCCGGCGAAGTCAGAAAAAAGTTTTTTGAAAGAGAAACAGGAAAGAAAGCTTCAGTTTTATTTGAAACTCCGGAAGACGGTTTTCAGGTAGGGTACACCGAAAACTACACTCCGGTGAAAATGATTTCGGACGAAAATCTGAGAGGAAAAATAGTTCCCGTAAAATTGACAAAAGCGGAAAATGACTTCGTTTTATGTGAAAAAATTTCAAATTCATGATTGAAATTTGTACTTAAATTTCGTATAATATCAATTATTAAGGTCAAAATACAATAATTTAAGGAATATAAAAATGGCAAAAGCGAAAAATTCAAACAGTAAAGTTACACTTACGAAAGATGCGTCTGATGACGCCAAAAAGACTGCGCTTGACACTGCGCTGAGTCAGATAGAAAAAAAATACGGCAAAGGAGCCATTATGAGGCTCGGTTCAAATACAGCCATGAACGTCGACGCGATATCAACGGGTTCTTTGGGGCTTGACATTGCTACTGGCATAGGCGGACTTCCGAAGGGAAGAATAGTGGAAATTTACGGGCCGGAGTCGTCCGGCAAAACAACTTTGGCTCTTCACGTCGTCGCGCAGGCTCAAAAAAACGGAGGAGAAGCGGCGTTTGTAGACGCGGAGCACGCGCTTGACCCGGTATACGCCAGAAATCTCGGCGTTGATACCGATGCGCTTTTAGTATCTCAGCCGGATTCGGGTGAACAGGCTCTTGATATTACCGAGGCTCTCGCGAGATCCGGAGCTATTGATGTAATTGTCGTTGACTCCGTGGCGGCTCTTGTTCCCAAGGCGGAAATCGAGGGAGAAATGGGCGACAGCCATGTGGGAATACAGGCGAGGCTTATGTCTCAGGCCCTCAGAAAACTTACGAGCGTCGTATCAAAATCAGATACGTTGATTATATTCATAAATCAGCTCAGAGAAAAAATAGGAGTTCTGTTCGGAAATCCCGAAACTACTACCGGCGGCAGGGCGTTAAAGTTCTATGCGTCTGTCAGAATAGATGTGAGAAAGACCGACCTTTTAAAGGAAAACGGCGAGGTCGTCGGCTCAAAGACTAAGGCGAAAGTCGTCAAAAACAAGGTGGCTCCGCCTTTCAAAGACTGCACGTTTGATATCATGTACGGCAAGGGAATTTCAAAGACAGGCGAAATTGTGGATCTCGGCGTCGAGTACGGAATAATAGAAAAATCAGGCGCGTGGTTTTCTTACAACGGCGACAGAATAGGTCAGGGCAGAGAAAACGTAAAGAAACTTCTCGAGGACAACGAAGAGCTTGCCGACGAGATAGAGGGCAAGATAAGGGAAGCCGCTTTCTCCGGCAAAGAAAAGGATGAAACAGGCAAAAGCGATAATAAAACAGAATCTGTTTCTCAGCGCGATAATGACGAACCCGAAAAAAAAGTTCCGATTACAGATCCGGACATAGACGTTTTGGTAGACGATGAATAAAGTTTTATGACTTTAACAACAGAAGAAACGAAATCGGGACGTATCCGTATATTGGCCGACGGCGGCTTTGTCTGTTCCGTCACAAAGGAAATGTGGCTTTCTCTCGGATATTTCGATTCCGAGGAAATAAGCGAAGAAGAGTTAGAAAAGCTTAAAAAAAACGTAGAGTACAGATATGCTTATATGGGCGCGGTCAGAATACTTACTCTGCGTGAAAATTCCGAAAAAGAGCTCAGAACGAAGCTTTTAAAAAAATTCAGTCCGGACGCTGTTGAATACGCCGTAAAAAAATCCGAAGAGCTCGGTTTTACGGACGACAGAAAATTCGCCGAAGATTATTCCGAGGAGCTTTACGAAAGAAAGCGTTATGGAAAAGCGAGAATAAGGTCAGAGCTTATAAAAAAAGGCATAGACACTTCAATTATCGAAGAAGTTTTATCTTCTCTTCCCGACTCCGACGAAAATATCATGGAACTTTTGAGGAAGAAAGCGGACGGCGCGGATATTGAAAACCCGAAGGAAAAAAGGAAAATTTTCTCTTTTCTTTCAAGGTACGGCTATTCATATTCTGAGATAAACGACGCTTTCAATTTATATTTGGAAGAACAAAAATAAGAAAATCATTTCAGGAGACATGTTTTGAATTACAAAATAGGTTTTATATCGCTCGGATGCCCTAAAAACGAGGTAGACGCCGAAAGAATGCTTTCAAAGCTCATTGAATCGGGATGTGAAATTGTCGACGTCCCTTATGAGGCGGACATTATAATAATAAATACCTGCGCATTCATCGAGGATGCAAAAAAAGAGGCGATTGACAATATTCTTGAAGCGGCGTCATACAAAGAGGACGGAAACGTCAAAAAAATTCTCGTCACAGGGTGTCTTTCCGAAAGATACAAAGAAGAGCTTTTAAAAGAGATGCCCGAAGTAGACGGAGCGATTGGAATAGGCGCCGACGCAGATATCTGCGAGGCAGTGGAAAAATTAATGAGTTCCGATGAAAAGGTGTCGTCATTTCCTCCTAAGCATAATATGCCGCTCGAGGGCGACAGAACTCTCACGTCTCCGGCATATTGGGCTTATCTTAAAATTGCAGACGGATGTTCGTCCGGATGCACTTACTGCGCGATACCGGCGATCAGAGGACCGTTCCGCTCAAGATCTATGGAAAATATAGTCGAAGAGGCTCGTAAATTAGCGGATAACGGCGCAAAAGAAATCATCCTGATAGCTCAGGATACAACGAGGTACGGTCTCGACTTGTACGGAAAACTGTGTCTGCCCGACCTTTTAAAAAAGCTTGAAAAGATAGATAATATCAGGTGGATAAGGCTTTTATACTGTTATCCGGACAAGATAACGGATGATCTTCTTGATACTATGGCGTCATCGGATAAGATATTAAATTACATTGATCTTCCGCTGCAGCACTCGGAACCCTCTGTTTTAAAAGCCATGAAACGACCGGGCGACGGAGCCGATTACATTGAGCTTATCAAAAAAATCAGAGCGAAGCTGCCCGATGCCGTCATAAGAACGACGCTTATCACAGGTTTTCCGGGCGAGACGGAAGAAAATTTCAAGAACCTTCAAAAATTCGTATCAGATGCTCAGTTTGACAGGCTCGGCTGTTTCGCATACTCTAAGGAGGAGGGGACTCCTGCCGCCGAAATGGACAATCAGATTGACGAAGACGTCAAAAAAGAACGCGGCGATTTAATCATGGAACAGCAGTACGGAATATTCTCAAAGAAGCAGGAAAATCTGATAGGAAAGACATATGAGTCTATCGTAGAAGGATATGACGGTTATTCCGACTGCTACATAGGCAGAACATGGATGGATGCGCCGGAAATAGACAGCCAAGTATATTTTACATCAGACAAAAAATTAAACGACGGTGACATCGTAAACGTTGAAATCACCGACACTAAGGACGGAATAGATCTGATCGGACGCGAGGTTGAATAACATGAATCTGCCAAATAAACTCACTGTAATGCGCCTAATCATGACGCCTGTATTTTTGGCTTGCTATCTTTATGAATTTCCACATCATATGATTATCGCATTGCTTGTTTTCGCCGCAGCGTCAATAACCGATACTCTCGACGGAAAAATCGCAAGGAAATATAATCTCATTACAACATTCGGAAAAATAGCAGACCCCATTGCAGATAAAATTTTGACTATTACATGCGTTCTTGCTTTTTTGGGTCAGAATCTTTGTTCGGTATGGGCGGCTCTGATAATTTTGACGAGGGAATTTACAGTTTCGGCAATCAGGATTCAGGCGGCGAGCCAGGGAACTGTTATTCCCGCAAATATTTTTGGAAAGATAAAGACGGCGTTTACAATGTTCGCGGAGGTTGTAATTCTTCTTGCGCTGACTTTTCAAAACGAAGGCGTCCGTCTTATAATAAAGAATGTTCCGCTGATGTCAAATATACTTATGTGGATTTGCGCGGCGCTCACTCTGATATCCGGAATAATTTATATCGCCGATTCAATCAAGGTAATAGATTACACTAAATAATTTTTGGGGAGTTAATATGTACGCTCAGGTCAACAGCGTGGGAGTCGTGGGTCTCGATACGTTTATGGTATCGGCAGAGGCCGATATTTCAAACGGCGCGCCGAAATTTGACATTGTAGGACTGCCGGATACTGCCGTGCAGGAGTCGAGGGAGAGAGTCCGCACAGCAATGCTCAACTCCGGTTTTCAGTTTCCGCCGGAGAGAATAACCGTAAATCTTGCACCGGCAAATATCAAAAAAGCGGGACCGACTTACGATCTGCCCATTCTTCTCGCGCTTTTAAAATCTACGGGTTTTCTTGATATGGATTTGAGCGATTCGGCATTTGTCGGCGAGCTTTCCATGAACGGTCAAGTGAAGAGAGTTGACGGTTGTCTGCCGATGGTTTTAGAGGCGAGAAAAAGAAAAATCAAGAAAATCTTCGTCCCGAAATCAAACGAGGCGGAGGCGAGCGTAGCCGATTCTATTGAAATATACCCCGTTGAAAGCGTAGTTCAACTTATTAATTTCCTATGCGGAAGGGAAGAAATACGCCCGTGCGGTCATCATGTATTTACTCCCGGCGACAGAAAAACTTACGGCGTCGATTTCTCCGATGTCAGAGGGCAGCTTCAGGCGAAAAGAGCTCTTGAGGTTGCAGCGGCAGGCGGTCACAACGTTCTTATGATAGGTTCTCCAGGAAGCGGAAAATCTATGCTTGCAAAGAGAATACCGACTATTCTGCCGGATATGACGTTTGAGGAATCTTTGGAGACTACGAAAATATATTCAGTCGCCGGAAAGCTGCCGGAGGGCGTACCTCTTATAACTACAAGACCGTTCGTATCGCCGCACCATTCGGTTTCCGCGGCCGGACTTACAGGCGGCGGCTCTGTTCCTAAGCCTGGAGCCGTCTCTCTTTCAGATAACGGCGTATTGTTTTTAGACGAGCTACCCGAATTTTCTCGTCAGGCTCTTGAAGCTTTGAGACAGCCGATAGAAGACGGAAAGGTCTCCGTCACGAGGGTAGCCGGGACTCTTACTTATCCATGCAGAATAATGCTTGTATGCGCTATGAATCCGTGCCCGTGCGGCTATTTCGGTCACCCTACGAGAAAATGCACTTGTCCTCCCGGAGCGCCGCAGAAATATTTGCAGAAAGTTTCCGGTCCTCTTTTGGACAGGCTCGACATACATATTGAAGTCCCTCCGGTAAAATACGAGGAGCTGACAGGGGAAGAAAATCAAGGAGAATCGTCATCTGAAATAAAAAAAAGAGTAAATGCCGCCAGAGCCGTTCAAAACGAGAGATTCAAAGGCTCTAAAGCCGTATGCAACGCTCAGATGTCGGCGGAGATGACAAAAGAATTCTGTGTTCTCGACGATGCCGCGTCAAGAATATTGAAGGCGGCGTTTGACAGAATGGGGCTTTCGGCGAGAGCTTATGATAAAATTCTGAGAGTTTCAAGGACTATCGCCGATTTGGCGGGATCAGAAATCATAAGACCCGAACATGTGTCGGAGGCGATCCAGTACAGAAGCCTTGACAGAAAATTCTGGCAGTCGCAGTAAAAAAACCTATCCGGAAAAGATAGGTTTTTTATTTTTTTCTTTTTTCACCGGGAAAAATAATAAAAATGAAAATTTGAATTGCTCTGTTTTTTTTGTCAAAGAAAAACGCCGGAACGTTTTTCGCGAAATCCCGGCGTTTATATTTTTTATACTGTATCAGAATGTACCTGTCTTGGCATATGATTTGATTATGTCGGGAATAACTTTGAAGAATTTCGGCAGCCATTCTGTAACGGCGTAAGCTATCCAGCCCACGAAAGATACTATCCAGTTGTAGAGGTATCCTTTTTTATGAACGTTTTCGCCTGTGTAAGTAGCTGTGTTCTGACCTGTGGTTTTAGTCATGGTGTAAGTGTCCACAAGGTTAACCTCATCCGTTTCGTCGGAAACAATGTATGCGTTAAGAGTGAGATTTCCGCCGTCAACATGGATTGTGAGGAAGCAGCCGCCGACATTTTTCGTCGTGTCTTTAGTATCCCAGTTTTCGCCGTTCCACTCGTTGCCGTAGCCTGTTTTCTGAATTATGTTGGACGCTATGAATTCTTTCTGCATGAACGTATCTACCGAGAAAGTTCTGATTTCGTATCTCTTTGAACCGCATGTTCCTCCGAGAACGTAAGTTACGCCGTCATCCGAAACCTTGTTGTCTGTGAGGGGTTTAGTTCTTAGATACATATGATCGTGACCTGAAATAACAAGGTCAACGTCGCATTCGTCGCAGACTTTGGCAAGCGTCTTTTCAAGGTAAAGAGCATCAGGCCATTTGCCGTCCTTGCCCAACGTGTACGGAGATTTGTGCATCTGAACTATTTTCCAGTCGGCGTTCGTGGAGTTGAGATCGTTTTTAAGCCAGTTCAGCTGGTACTGAGACATTGAGAAAGCGTCGTTTGTGTTGACTATCGCGATGTGAACGTTGCCGTAATCGAAGGAGTAATTTACTCCGTCTTTAGTCTCCACAGATTCGGAAGTGTCAAGATTAAACTGATTTACGAACCAATTCGAGGGATCGTCGTGGTTGCCTGTAACGGGAACGAGAGTCGTCTTTGAGTTTATCGGAGCGAACGCTTCAAAATATTCGGACCACTGATCATTTGTGTTGTCATTTGTGAAATCGCCGTTTACTGTATAGAAATCAGCCTGCGGAAAATATTCAAACGCTTTTTCCACTGTGTGAGCGGCCTTTTGGAATCCGCCTAAGTCGGACGCCTGAGGGTCGCCTACCGATATGTAATCTACGGAGCTGTCGCCGTCGTCAGTCGTGAATGTGTAGTAGTCGGACCATGTTGCGCCGTCGCCTACTTTGTAATCGTATTTGGTTCCGGGCGTAAGTCCTTTTACTGTGACTTTGTGGACGTAATTGCCCTCGAAGCTTGTGACAGCCGCCTTGTCAAGTGTGACCTGAGATGTCACGTCTTTGCCTGATGAATAAATTTTGACCTCGGAAGGACTGTCTGATTGAGTGTACCATGAAATGCCTATCATGGTCTTAGGATCGTCGTTGAAAACAGAGACTATTCTTTTATAATCGGCCGTTTCGGCGCTTGACGCCACTGAAAAACCGAAAACCATACATAGACACAGTATAACGCTTATTACTGTTTTGATAGATTTTTTCATCGAAAAAATTCCCACCTTTCAGGTTTATTATAAATAAACTTATTAAAAAAGTCAACAATTTATATGAATTTTAACGTATAGATTTATCGCAATATAGTAAAAAAAACAGACGGTATTTTTTCATTGATACCGTCCGTATTTTTTTTCAATATTCGCCGAATAAAAGCCGGATTATTTTTTCCAACATTCGATAATCTGAGCATTGCCCGAAATCGAATATTTTCCCTCTGCCGCGGCGGAAATCACGAAATAATCGCCTTTTTTTACTTCTTTTTCGTATCCGTCTCCGGTAATCGCCGCTTCTCCTTCAATTACGATATATACGGATCCGGGAAGGTTCATATCGTATTTTCCGTCTTTCAGCGTAATTCTGTGTACTATAAACTCTTTCGTGTTTCTCTCGTCGATAAGCGACTCATACAGTACGCCGTCTTCGTTTTTCTCTGTTATAGGTTTTTGAGGATGAGGATATCTCATATTGACGTCAAAGCATTTCAATGCGGTCTGTCTGTCAAGTCCCAAAGTCATCTCTTTGTCGGTAAGTCTGTGGTCTCCGCACCATCTTTCCGGCTGAACAGTCCAGTCCGAAGGCTCCTGAACCTCGAGCATAAGGCATCCGGCGCCGATAGCGTGAACCATTTTGCCGGGGATGAAAATCACGTCGCCTTTTTTGACGGGCATGCTTTTGACAAGTGTTTCCATCACGCCGGCGTCATTTTCCGACTTATCTATGGCGGCGCTGAATTCGTCTATCGTTACGCCGTCTTTAAATTCGTAAAAGACTTTTGCGCCCGGACGCGTGTCGAGAACTATCCACGACTCCTCTTTTCCGTGATTTGAATTGAAATATTTTTTTGAAAAGGCTTTGTCCGGGTGCGCCTGCATCGGAAGCCTGATTGCCGAATCGAGAGCCTTAGTGAGTATTCCCCATTCGGATCTGTTCCCGATAATCTCCGTTTTGTATTTTTCTATTGCCTCGTCGAGATAGAGATCCTCGCCCTTAATTTTAGACACGCCTTCGTGAGGACCGGCGGATTTCTCCTGTACGGCGTGAACGTCGGACGCTATCCATTCCTCCGGATAATTTCCGTCCTCCGGTTCGTCGCCGAAAAGACCGGAAAAAAGCTTTCCTCCCTTGTAAACTCTGTAGACTCTGTTTCTTTCAAAAAAAATAGGATAATCGTAAAACATTTTTCTTCCTCTTAAATAAACAAATTTTGCCTTTTTATCGCAAGTTAAGCCTGCGCGCCTTCCGTTTTTGTTTTTGTTTCGGATTTTTCGGGATAATTTAAAGGATTTAAGCAGAAAAGCGATTTGAAGTAAGTTTTGCCGCCGGAACCGTTCATCTTTGAAAATTCTCTTATCGACGATATTACGAGCATTATGAACATTACGGCAGCCGATATCGGGTATGTTATGTTGTTAGCTCCGTAGAAGTCAAATAAGTTCAGAGCCGACGCGATATGTCCCATCTTGACTGCGGAAAAATGATACCATTCGGGTATTGGCGTTATCGCAAGCGTAATAACTGTGAGGTACGCCCAGTCTCTTCCTTTGGAAAATTTTTTCGACATTAAAAGGAAGAACGGGATTAAAAGATAAATACATTCCATGGCGTAGCTGTGACTCATAGCGTTTATAACTATATATGAAGCGGCGGCTGTTTTCTCCCAGTCCTCTTTCAGTATAATCATAGCGAAAAACGCCAAAACGTCGGACAGAGCGAATGCTATATATAAAATTCCCGTGTCCTCGACGCCGAAGCATTTGAGAAGGTTTACCATTGAAGCGTTTCCGACTGTAGTCATATAATTTACGCCGAGAAGCGATTTTAAATATGTGAACATTCCGTGTACTCCGGTAAATATCGAGGGAAGACCGAAAAGAAGCGCGCACAGTATTACCGTTCCGAAAAATCTCTTGTAATTTTTTCTCGCGTCGTCAAAAAGAAGCATGAATGCGAAAATAAGCGGAAATACTGAAATGGCTCCGGCAAAAGCTATAAGAATGTCGGAAATAATCCTGAGTCCTTTTTTTTCGGAATTTCTGTACAGCACGAATACTGCCGTCATAACGAAAGATAAAGCCGTAACGTCGCCCAATTCTATCACATACATGACGGGGAACGAGAAGAAAAGAATTATCTGAATTATGTCGTCATGATATCTCGCTCCGTTTTCTCTGATCTTTTTCTGAAATATATAGTAGCAAAGAACGGCGCAGAAAAGAACTATTACCATATATGTCATAACAGACGGGGCATTTTTTATCATCAGGAGGTAATTGTTCAGGTCGTCGTCTACAAAGTATTTGTCTGGAATAAATTGACCGAAAATAAAGTAGATGAGTATGGACATGGGCGAGTAGCTGTCGTAAAGCTCCGAAAATCTTCTAAGCTGCGATTCGTGGGCGTTGTAGAAATAATTTCGGAACTGGCGGAACATATTCGCCTGGTCAAGGTGCATCATATTTGACCACGTTTCGCCTTCTGTTATTATTGCTAAAATGAGACATATGACGCCGCATACCGAGAAAAACAAAATAAATGCGGACGCTTTCTGTTTGGGATTTTTCTTTTCAAGATATGAATTTAATTTCTTGTGAAAAACTATCGCAAGAACTGCCGCCGCGATTACGGCAAAAAATATAACCGCTGTCGTAGGATAATTAAAAAGCGCTTTGAAGAATTTCATATTAATGCACCCGTCCACCTGTCCGGTTCAAATTTTACCGGAACTGATAATAATATTTTATCTTAATACATTATAATAATTTACCATAATACGGTTTTGTTTTCAACAATAAATTTAACCGGAGGTTTTAAAACCGACATAAAATCCGCAAAAGCGTCCGGAGAAAAAATTTTCCCCGAACGCAAAGATTATTAAATTTTTATATTATTTGTAGAAAGGACCGTAAGTTGCGCATGCTCTGTAATCAGCGCCTTCTTTATCCATTCCGAAAGCATTCCAGCAGGAAGGTCTGAATATATCCTTATCGGGAACGTTGTGAAGGGAAACGGGTATTCTCAGCATAGACGCGAATGTGATTAGGTCGGCTCCTATATGTCCGTAGGATATAGCTCCGTGGTTTGCTCCCCAGTTGTTCATAACCGAGTAAGCCGACTCAAACGGACTGCCCTCTTTTTTGTCTACTCTCGGAGTAAACCAGATACACGGCCATGTCGGGTCTGTTCTGTTCATAATCTTGTCGGATACGTCGTCGGGAAGCTTGACTGTCCAGCCTTCAACTATCTGAAGCATTGGTCCTAAGCCTTTTACAAGGTTAAGTCTTATCATAGTAGCGGGCATTTCGGCTTTGCAGATATAGTGCGCCGAGAATCCGCCGCCTCTGAAATATCCGTCGTCGGCAGCTCTCCAGTCTGTTGCGGCGAGCATCTTTTTCTGATCTTCTTCGGTGACGTCCCACCACTGTTTCATGACAGGATTGCCGTTTTCGTCACGGCATACGCCTGTGGCGTCAAGGCAGCATGCTCCGGAATTCAGCAGGTGTATAAATCCGTCAGCCTCTTTGGCTCTGCCTTCAAGCTCATAGCCTGTTGCTTTCTTTACGGCGTTTGCCGACCAGTAAGTTCTGACGTCTGCGAACATCTGCGCTCTGCCTGTCAGAAGTTTCATGAAAAGCATTCCGAGACCGTTGAGCGTGTCGTTTTCCGTGGCGAGAATGTACGGTTCTCTTGCGCCGTTCCAGTCGAACGTCGTGTTTAGCATAGTCTCGCCGAAATCGCAGTTGGGATAGAAATCAGTCCACTGTCTCTGCCCCTGGAAGCCGGCGGCTATAGCATTGTGGCCTATTCTTTCCTCCGAGAATTTTTCGTCAAGCTTTTCGTTGCCCTGCATAAGATCCTTGATGATTATCATCATCTTTACGCAGAACTCCCACGCTTCCTTTTTCTCCTCGTCTGTTTTTCTCGCGAAATCGGGGTTCTTGTCCCATCCTTCGGGGCAGTTTTCCTTTGTCCATTTGAGAGCTTTTTCAAACTCGTCTTTATCGTAAATGCCCTCTGTCATTCTTCTGATAAGCTCTACCTCATCAACCGATTCTACCTTCATGCCAAGATAGCTCTCGATGAAATCGGAGTCGATTATGGAACCGCCTATTCCCATGCAGATAGAACCTATCTGAAGATATGATTTGCCTCTCATCGTGGCTACCGCGACTGCGGCTCTGCCGAATCTCAAAAGTTTTTCTCTTACATCGTCGGGTATTTTATCCGAGTCGGAAACTTCCTGAACCTCATGACCGTATATTCCGAATGCCGGAAGCCCTTTCTGCGCGTGAGTTGCGAGGACAGACGCCAAGTAGACCGCGCCGGGTCTTTCGGTTCCGTTGAATCCCCATACAGCCTTGATTGTGTTGGGATCCATATCCATTGTCTCCGAACCGTAGCACCAGCACGGAGTTACAGACAATGTGATGTCTACGCCCTCTTTTCTGAACTGAGCCGCGCATTTTGCCTGCTCGCCGGCTCTGCCTATGGAGCAGTCCGAAATAACCACTTTTACAGGGTCGCCGTTTGAATATTTCAGATTTTCCCGGAAAAGCTTAGCCGCTGTCTCGGCAAGCGTTCTTGTCTGTTCTTCAAGAGAGCCTCTTACATCGAGAGGACCTTTTCTCGCGTCTATAATAGGACGTATGCCTATTACGGGATATTCGCCCGCAAATCTTTTTTCTGCCATTATATTTTCTCCTTAAAAAATTAAAAATTTTTATCCGAATTATTTTATCTCGATCGGGGAAAACGTATATCTGTCAGTGCCGACGAAAAGGCTTCTGTCTACGCCTTTTACATTATTCAGGCAGTCTGAACAAACGTTCGTATGCCTTACGGCGTCAAACGATTTTGTCCAGGAAGATATGTCGTTTTCAAGATAGTTTTCCGATACGCCTATAAGACATTCTTTTCTGTACTTGTCATAATAGCTGTTTCCTTCGTCGAAAAGTCCTATCTTATAAATGAAATAAATGTAGCTTTTTTCTGAATTTGTAATGATGAAAGCGCTCCCCTGAGCCTGTTTGAAAACCGCGGCGACAAGTTCCGCCGGAAAATCAGCGTCATTTTTAGATATTATCGTAGTGTTGACTTTTACGCCCTTGTCTACGTTTCCGGTGACAGCCATGTAAGCCTCGTCAACGGTATAAATGCCGCTGTTTACGTATGTCGCGAGATTGGAAATGGATTTGTACTGTTTCTCGGCGTCCTTTTTCCTCTGTTCATACGCTTTTTTCGCTTCGTCGGTCATATTGTCAATCTGAGCCTGAGTGCTTAAATCGTACAATTCTCTGTAAAAATATTTTACAGCGCAGTAATTTTCTTTGAAATATTCTTTAACGTAATTTTCGTTTATAGCTTCGCTGCCGCCTTTGTCGAAAAGGGCGAACCTTATTTTCTCCCTCATCGTCTCATATTGCCTTATCTTGAAATAATCGTCTTTTGTGACGCCTATATTTTCGAGATACTTCCCGTAGTACCGCCAAAGCGCGTTTGTCTCGGCGGAGACTTTATATTTTTCCGACTGAGAGAGCGTCATGTTTTTCTCGGCAGCTTTTGAATTAACGGCAAGATATTTCAGTGAGTCGTTCGTGGCTCTGTCAATATAATCGGAATCCGAAAGCCCCGTGTTCGAATAATATTCCATGTTAAGGAAATACGTGAAAATTCCCGACGGTATTTCAGTTTGATTGTTCACCGTTAAAACGGATTTTTCTTCCTTTTGTGACCGAGAACAACCCGTTAGTGAAAAAAGCACCGCGACCGCCAGAACTATCGCGGTTATTTTAGAAAATATATTATTTTTCATATTAAAAAATGTTTTTTGTCTTTAAATTAATATATTTAACATTATAGCAACATTTTAATTCTATGTCAAATAAACATTTATTTATCAGTAAAAAAATGGTAAATTAGCATAAAAACATAAATCCGCTTTTATTTAAATTATTATTTGCTTTTTGCGATATTATCGTTATAATGATATCGGGCGGCAATCCGTGCAGATTGAGTTTCCGCTTTTTGCGATAATATAAAAGAGAAAATTCAAGCGGATTAATCCCTTTTGATTAAATATAATTTTTAATTAATTCAGGCAGGTAAAAAAATGGTAATATCACCTTCAATTCTTTCGGCCGATTTTTCAAAGCTCGGCGACGAAATAATATCACTCGAAAAAAACGGAGCCGACTGGATACATGTCGATGTCATGGACGGCTGTTTTGTCCCGAACATCTCTTTCGGTCAGCCGGTAATAAAATCAATCAGAAAAGTGACAAACATTCCTTTCGACGTTCATCTTATGATAGACGAACCGATCAGGTATATTGACGATTTCGCAAAATGCGGTTCCGACATAATCACATTTCATCTTGAGGCGGCAGAAGAGCCGATAAAAGTAATCGAGAAAATAAAATCTGTCGGCAAAAAACCGTCCGTTTCCATAAAGCCCGCGACAAAAGCGGAAGATGTTCTGCCATATATAAAGGATGTTTTTATGGTTCTTGTTATGACTGTGGAACCGGGCTTCGGAGGACAGAAGTTTAATAGTTTCATGCTGCCTAAAATCAGAACGATAAGAGAAGCGGCGAAGAAAGAAAACCCAAAGCTTTTCATAGAGGTGGACGGCGGACTGAATGAGAAGACATCTAAGATATGCAAAGAAGCCGGCGCCGACGTTATAGTTGCGGGAAGTTATGTATTTAAAGCGGAGGACAGAGCGGAAGCGATAAATTCTCTCAGATGAATTACTAAGTTTAAATACCGAAATTCTTCAATACAGAGTCCGATTGACAGATTTCGCCGGAGATGAAAACAGTCTGCGAAATAATAAAGTTATTTACAACTTGATTTAAATAATCTGTATTATTATAATAGTAAAATAAATTATCAAACGTGAGAGAGAAGTCTTTTTATGGATTATAAAGGTGAAAAATGCCCCATATGCGGTCGTGAATTTATCGACGGGGATGATGTCGTGGTCTGCCCGGAATGCGGAACGCCGTATCACAGGGCGTGCTGGTCAGGCAGATGCGTAAACGAGCAGAAGCACGGAAGTTTTGTCTGGTCTCCGAAAAAAAATCCCGCGTCCGTAAATACTAATCAACAGGGCGTGGGCTTTATCGACTGCCCCGTATGCGGCGCGCAGAATCCTCCCGGAAGCAAAGTGTGCAGAGTATGCGGTTCCGAGCTTAAAGCCGAAAACACGAATAATCCGTCCGACCAAGGCGGCGGATCTTTTGACTCTTTCGGCGGAAACACCGGAAACGGCGGGAATTTTTCGTTCCCGTTCGGCCGCTATTCCCCTTATCAGAATCCCGCGGTCAGAAACGCTCAGGCTAAATACGGAATGAAAAATATCGGAGGAGTCGTCCCTGTCGGAGACGCCGCCGAATATATTCAAAGAGAAAGCGACAAGTATATCGGGAAAATGATAAAAATGGACGATGACGGCACTAAGCTTTCTTGGAACTGGTCGGCGTTTATTTTCTCGTTTTTCTGGTGTTTTTACAGAAAAATGATTACAGTCGGAATTGCCATGATGATGATATTTCTTTCGATAACTCTTCTTTCAAACACTCTTCCGACGTTTATATACGAAAAATTCAAGCCGGACGTCTACGCCGAATATCAGGCGGAAATGACAAAAGTTTCGGGCGAGGTATCAAGCGTCTATTCCGGAAATACAGACAAGGCTCAGGCTTTGGATGACATTCAAAAGCTTGCATCGTCTCCCGTAGTCATGACGTCGGCTGTAATGCAGTTGGCTCTCGACCTCATAGCGTCGGTAGTATTCGGATTTTTTGCGAATTACTTTTATAAAAAAAGAATGATACAAGATGTTCAGGCCATAAGAGAAATCGCCGAGGGTCAAAATGAATATCATATCTATTTGCTTCAGCGCGGAGGCGTTTCCGTCGGCTACGTCCTTCTCGCGATTTTCCTCGCTTATCTTCTTGAATTTATCGGATTTATCGTCTGACTCATATTTTCGGCATGGAAAAAAATCAGGAAGTAAAATTAAAAATAGAATCCGTTTCGTCCGAAGGGTCGGGCGTAGCCCATTATGATGGCGAGGCGGTATTCGTTTCGGGAGTCTGTCCCGGAGACGAAATAATCTGCCACATAATTAAGGCGAAGAAAACATACTCGATAGGAAAGGCTGTAAAAATAATATCTCCGTCTGCCGACAGGACAGAAAACGACTGCCCCGCGTTTCCTTCCTGCGGAGGATGCGTCTACAGAGCTGTCAAATACGACGCGGAAAAGAAAATAAAATACCGCCGGGTCGAGGACGATTTAAAACGGATAGGAAAAATAGATATTAAGCCGGAGGAAGTGTCATCGGCTTCCGAAAACACAAGGTACAGAAATAAAGCCGAATATCCCGTCAGATTATACGGCGGAAAGGTCGTATGCGGTTTTTTCGCGAAAAAAAGCCACAGGGTAATAGATGTTTCCGATTGTCTTCTTCAGCCGGCTGAATTTTCAAAAATATGCTCGGCTGTAAAAAGGTTTATAGAAAAAAATCATATTCCTGTTTATGACGAGGAAAGCGGAAAAGGTCTTGTGCGCCATGTTTATCTCAGGAAGGCCGAGGTCACCGGAGAAATCATGGTCTGCCTCGTGATTAACGGCGAAAAAATTCCAAAGAGCGAAGATTTCGTAAAATGTATATTAAATTCGGCGGACAATATTAAATCGGTTGTACTGAACGTAAACAGGGATAAAACAAACGTAATCCTCGGGAAGAAAAATATCAACCTGTTTGGCGGCGGTTATATATTCGACGTTTTGGCAGGCGTTAAAATCAGGCTTTCGCCGCTGTCGTTTTATCAGGTAAATCATGCGGCGGCTGAGATTCTTTATTCATCTGTCATGGAATTTCTGTCTCCCGAAGGGACGGAAAATATTGTAGATTTGTACTGCGGAGCCGGCACAATAGGCTTATCGCTCGCGAAGTACGTAAAATCCGTATCAGGCGTTGAGATTAATCCGGACGCAGTAAAAGACGCGAAGGAAAACGCCAAATTAAATAAAGTAGAAAACGCCGAATTTTTTTTGGGAGATGCGTCCGAAGCGGCTGAGAAATTTTTAAAAGAAGGAAGAAAAATCGATGCCGTCATAGTTGACCCGCCGAGAAAGGGTCTTGACCGTTCGCTGATTGAAACTATATGCAAAATGAATCCCGAAAGGGTTGTATATGTTTCATGCGACCCGGCTACTTTTTCAAGGGATTTGTCATATTTCGCCGAAAAAAACTTTATGGCGGAAAAAATCAGACCTGTCGATATGTTCCCGAGAACGGCAGGAATTGAAAACGTCGCGCTTATCGCGAGGAATATTAGAAAAATTGAGGAGATTGAAAAAAATGAAAAATGAAAAAGACTTACCCGAAGCTACCGACGAAGACATTGAAAAATGGCTTGACGAAATAGATTTTGATGAATTATTTGACGAGGCTGTAGCAAAAATGCCGGAGGAGGAAAAAGAAAAAATCCGTCAGGAAAGTCAAGAGCTGTTCAGCGTCGAAACGATCGAAGAGAGAATGAAGGTTTTAAAAAAATACCATCCTGAAAGATTTACAAAAGACGGTTGTCTTATTTTTGACTGACAAGTTTGAAACATGTGTCTGCCGCCGAGAGTTTGATTTTCAAAGCTCGGTACATTCATGATAACATAAAATTTACCGCTCGGTTTTGAGCGGTATTTTTTATGCGATGAAAAAAGTCCGAATATGTTTTTTGAATCTATCGTATTTCAAAAAGGAGACAGCCGTCTATAAAACGATGTAAATTTCAAAATAAAATATCCGACATTATGCGGCAGATAAGTTTCAAACGCGTATTCGTATCTTGAAAGAAAAAATATCCGCGAGTACCGGACGAATATGGTTTCGATGAAAATTACGCTCTTGAAAGGTATGACGCAGTTTTTCTTCTGTCTGCTGCCGGCAGGTACAGTGTTCTGCCGGACTTGTCGCAATTACCGCCGGATGTGACGTCGTGACGCCGGTAGGTGCGTTTTTCATAGGAGTTATCGCCGGCTTCCTCTGCGTGTTCGGAGTTGAGTTTTTCGATAGAACGTTCCGACGTGACGTCCGTAAAAGCCGTTGTAGATAATTTCGCGCCGTCCGTAGCCAATTTTCTTCTGCCTCTTTTGGCGAGGCTCATTACCGGCGAAAACACGCTTTGCAATATAAAAATTTACAGGTATCTTTTTCCGCCTATGCTCGCCGTGGGATTTTTCCTGTCCCTGTTTGTATATGTGAACACGGAGGAAAAGGTTATCAGGGCGAAAACTCATGTAATATCTGTAAAGTTTTCGGACGCGTTCCGCTCCGTCGCGAGAAATAAATATTTCTGGATTATATCTCTCGCCGGATGGCTCGGTTTTCTCGAAAGTTCTTTCGGAAATATAATAGGTTGGATGTACAATTATCAGCACGCGTGCACCGCCGCCGAATATTCCGTAATAACCATGATTTCCGGCAACGCGTCGTTCTGACCGATGCTTATCGCCCCGTTCTGCATCAGAAAATTCGGAAAAAGAAAATACTTATAGTCACAAATATTTTAAATATCGGCTTGATACTTTTGATAATTAAAATTTCGGCAGACAATCCGGTTTTGATTTTATATAAAATATGTCCTGACGGAGGACAAAAATCGGGAGCCGTTTTTTTGCGCGGTTCCCGATTATTATTTTACTTTAGTTTATTATTTTTTGAAAATTCTTGAAAACAGCTTTTTAATTAAGGCGAAAAGCGTATTGAAGAAATTTTTGAGCGATTTTGAAGTGCTTGTGTTGAATTTGTCGGCGGGAATGTTTTCGCTTGTGAGCGGTATCAGGTTGTCATTGCCGTCAATCGTCATAAACTGCGGGAATTTCTTGAAGTTTTTTACAGTCGGCTGTCCTTCGGTATTCAATATATCGGCGAGGAGTTCGAATATTCCGTTGGGATAAAGATTATGTCTGCAGTTCGCTATATACCAAGTTGAATCAGGGCTTGCGCCGACTGACGCGTCTACTATTTTGTCAGGGGATATGTATCCGCCGAGACCGAGATTTTCCCTTTCGGATATGTACTCGTCGGTCAGCGTTTTTCCGACGTCTGAGCTGTATGAGCCCATGGAGGTGTATCTGAGGCTTATCATATCGTCGGACTGATCGTCGCACCCTTCGATAATAGGAGCGAGCTGATAGCCGTATTTTGTAATGACGCTGAATCCCGCGCCCGTCTTTTTGAGATTGTCTATTATCTCTCTGTACTTTACCTGATAATTGTAGTGATAGTCGTCTATTTTCTCAATAAGTTTCGCGTATTCGTTCTCTCTGCCCGAGAATACGAGCTTTTTGGCGTCCTCGTAATCTTCGTCGTCCACCATAGCCCAGTAGCCGGGCATTGTGCCGTATGTTTCGAGAATTAAATCGGGCATGAGCTGATTTTTAACTTTTTTATAAATTTTTTTCTACTTCGGAGAGAGGTATATTCAGAAGTTTGAATGAATTCAGAACCGATACGAAAGCAATGCCGAGAGCCGCGGCGTCGGCGTATTTAGAATCGAGTTTTGAAATAATCTCGTCCTTGTCTATTCTGAGGTATCTTTCAAGGGCGTTCGCGTCAAGTTTGAGCTTGCCGGAAAATACGTCGGAAATTGCCGTTATTCCCAAACAGGTAGGCCATGAAAATTCCACGTTGTTTATCGGCAGAGAATCGGCGTACTTCGCTATAAATTCAAGTCCTGCCGTGCATCCTTCGCATCTGAAAATAAAATTAATTTTTTCCGCGCCTGTTTTTCTTAAAATTTCCTGCGCGTAAACATATATCATATCAGCCGTTACACCCGGGTCGAGACGCCAGTCGTATCCTACGCTGTCGCCGTCCGACCTCGTCACGTCTGTGCCGTAATCGGTAATGAAAAATACTTTGTCCCAGCGTCTCATATTTTTGACGTTGTCCGGATTGTATTTCCAAAGTACTCCGGAACCGTTCGACGCTTCTCCGTTGTTGTCAAGTTTGAGTTTTGAAAATATCGGCTCAACTGATTTTAATACGGCGGCGCAGTAATCGTGGTAATTACCCGTCGCGATGCCTTTTGCGAGAGGGGCGGCTATTTCTTTAGCTACAGCCGACGCGTCGATGTCTGTCAAGTCGTAGGCGAGTTTTTCAGAGTTTGGATCGTTTTTGTCGGAGTAGATATAATGCATGTCGTTTATTCCGCCTATTACCATCGTCGGATATTTCGTGCCGTTTTTGGTAGCGGCGTCCGCAGAAAGCGGAAAAGAAAACGCGGCGGATAAAATAAAAGTCAATGACAGAATAATACATATTGTCTTTTTAAGTTTTTTCATATTGCGTATCCCTTTTAATTCTCATTTTTAATTAATTATACTACATTTATTTGTATTAATATAAATATAATTATTAACAATTTGTTAACAAAACATATGTTTATTTAAAAAATTTAATATACATTAATATGAATATGTTTAATACATGACAAATGTCAGCAGTTTTTAGGTTAAGTTTGTAAATATTATGTGAACAAAAATTTTTTATCTTCTTGAAATAACTGTGCGTAAGGTGCGTAATACGGCAGTTTAATGAGCCTAAATAAAAAATCCCGGAAAAAAATTTATCCGGGATATTTTATATAATAAAATTTGTTTCTTATTTCTTGTTCGGAGAAAGCTCCGCAAGTTTCAGGAAATCGACCTTTTCAAGCTTTGTTCTCGGCAGCGCTTCGATAAATCTGATGTCCCTCGGAACGGAGAATCTGTTTATCTTGTCTTCTACTGTCTTTTTGATCTCCTCTGTGAATTTCTCTTTTTCGTCGTCTGACGCTGCAGTGTCATTTAAAACCGTGAAAAGTCTGACTATTGCCTTGTTGTTTTCGTCAAATCCCTGTACAGCGCAGCATTCCTTTACAAAAGGAAGAGATGTGACGAGCTTTTCTATGTCGTTGGGATATACGTTGTATCCGGAAATTATTATAAGCTTTTTTGTTCTTCCCTTGAAATGTATGAATCCTTCTTCATCGTACATCGCGAGATCTCCCGTAAGAACCCATTTTACGCCGTCTTCGTCGGTGTAAAGTCCTACGCCGTCTTTTCTGTCTTTTGTCAGGTAGCCAGTCATCATTGTCGGACCGCTTACGGCTATCTGACCTACCTGCCCGTACGGAACTTTTTTGTTGTTCTCATCCCACATCTCAATTCTGAGACCCGGAAGAGGTTCGCCGATAGTTCCGGGTTTGTTTTTCCAAGGACGGTTTACTGTGCACGCTGCCGTGCATTCGGTAAGTCCCCATCCCGCGCATATAGACGCGCTCGATCCGTTTTTCGACAGGATTTTTTCCATTCTGTGCACAAAATCCGGAGTGACCTCGTCGCCGCCGGCGTAGAGAACCTTAATGTTTTTGAGGAAGGGTCCGTCAAAATCCGGAGTATCCATCAGTTTTTTGAACATATTTGGAACGCCGTTGAATTCCGTGACTTTTTCGGTCTTCATTATTTCGATGAATTTATCTGCATCGAATTTCGGAAGGAAAACCGCCATAGCACCCTTGTGAAGAGCGGAAAGTCCGCCGGCGCAGAAACCGTACGCGTGGAAAAACGGCATAGAGCATATTTCCGTGTCAACTCCAATTTCAGATACGGGCGTATTCTGCGCGCCGAGCATATATATCTGATTGTTGAGCGCTGTGTTCTGAAGTTGTATTGTTTTGCTGTTTCCTGTTGTTCCGCCGCCGTTTGCGTAAATCGCTATGTCCTGACCGTTGTCGTGAAGTCCGTCAACCGTTTTTCCCTGATATTTTTTGATTATATCAATAAATATGTCGGCTTTTTTTAAATCCTTCGTGAAAGGAGCGGCGTCGGGAGATATTTTTGCCGAATACTTGTCCGGCAAAGCGTATTCCGAAGGAAGAACCACTATGACGGGAACGTCTGATTTTTTGATGTAATCGGCGTATTTCGGCAGGAACATGTCATATACCATTATTCCCTTTGACTCTGTCAAATCCATTATTTCGAGCAAAGCGTCGCCCTGTAAAAGCGGATGAACAAAATTTACTATAACGCCGAGTTTATTAAGCGCCATGAAAGTTATCATACCTTCGGCGCAAGTCGGCATAAATACGGTGAAGCAGTCGCCTCTTTTGTATCCCAATTCGTTTTTAAAGTAGTAGGAAAGCGCGTCGACGTCGGAAAGAAATTCCTTTTTGCCGTGCTTCATGGAGTAGTGTTTGAACACATTATATTCGCCGTATTTTTCGGTGTTTTTTATGTAGTAGTCGTAGCAGTTCATATTTTCCGGATTGTATTCTTTGTCTCTCGCGATTACAGCCGGAACTTTTCCGTATTCGAACATATCTTTTTCTCCGTTTTCTTTTATTATTTTAAATATACGTATATTTTAAATAATAAAGAAAATTTATCAATTATTTTGAAATCAAATGCGTATTATTTAAATTAATATACATAAAAAAATAATTGAATTGAATAAACTTCCAAATTATTAAATAAAATTTGAATGCAAAATAAAATAAGGAGCCGTTTTCGACTCCTTATTTTTTATCAAAGAGACATGATGATTTTTTCAAGTTCTTTATCGGAGAAGGCTCTCGGGAATCCTACCAAAGACGCCTCGTCCTGCGCTCTGAAAATAATTTTTTCTATATCCTCGTCTTTTATTTCAAAAGATTTATCGACTCCGGAATTTTTAATCAGCTTATCGATTTCGTCTGTAAATTTTTCCGCGCTTGATTTGCTGCTGTCTTTTTTATCGGAAAATCCGCAGTATATTGACAGTTGTGAAAGAGCTTTTTCATTGTACGGAAGCGTCGCTTTTAAAATCGGTACGAAACAAGAAGCTATTGCCTCGCCGTGCGGAATGTGGTATATCTCCCCGAGTCTGTGTGCAACGGCGTGTATGTAGCCTGTTCCCGCTTTTCTGAATGAAATTCCCGCTTTGAAGGAGGCAATCTGCAGATTTGTCCGCGCCTCAAGATTTTCGGGATTTTCAAGTGCCGCCGGCAGATTTTCAAAAATCAATCTGCAAGCTTCGGGAGCATTAACTACATCTTCTTTAAAATAAGGTGCAAAAAGCGATGTATAGCTTTCGACTGCATGAGACAGAGCGTCAACAGCAGTGTATGCTGTGCTGTTTTTCGGAACAGTCAATGTAAGCTCCGGACAGAGAGCAACGGCGTAAGGCTGAAATCTGTCGGAGAGATACGGCTTTTTCTTGCCCTCTGAATCGGTAATCACAGAGTAAAGTGTTGATTCCGAGCCGGTGCCGGAAGTCGTCGGTACGGCAAAAAACGGAACGCATCTTTTCGGCTTGTAATAAATTCTGCACATATCGTCGGGATCTGTTCCTTTATTCGCGGCGGAAAGAGCAATAATCTTTGATATGTCTAAAGCCGTTCCTCCTCCTATCGCTATCACGGAATCGCAGCCGTTTTCATCGAAGACGGCCATCGCGTTTTCGACGTCTTTTATTTTCGGCTCGCCCTTTACGGATGAAAATACCGAACAGCTTTCAAATTTTGAAAGGAAGTTTTCAACCTTTTCGAATTTAAGAGCGTGCTCGAAAGTTACAACAAGCGGATTTTTGACATTGTATTTTTTGATTTCCTCAAAAAGTTTTTCGAGAGAATCGGAACCGCTGAAAACTTTCGGTTCGGTAATTTCCGCGTCCTGCATCGTGCCGAGCGTAATTTTTTGTATCGAGCCCAGTTTTCCGAGTACCGAAGAGCTGTCTTTAGGCTTGAATTCGGGGAAATCGAGGCACAGACCGTTTTCGGTGCCGTTTCCTTCATTCAATGTCAGGTAATGTCTGTCGGGAACGCTCCATTTAAATCCGACGGAATTCAGTTTGCCTGCGGTGAACGAATTTTGAGTTTCGACCTCTCTTGACCTGCCCGAAATTATCATGTAGAAAAGGTAGACATGGATATCTCTGTCGTCGGAATTGGCGAGGACAGATTGAATCAGCTCCTGTCTCGAAGCTTTTCTGTAATTTACGGACAGAAGCTTGAACATGTCCTCTTCTTTGAGATAATTGGGATTGTAAAGATGGTATATCTCGTTTATATCTCCGTCGAACACGAGACTGACGTAGGCTTCTGCGCATTCGTCTACGGCAGTCAGATCCATGGGATATTTGTCCGGCTTGTCAGTGACAATTCCGAGCTTTATCATTGCCCTTATTCTGTGGAGAAAACCGTTGTCGTCGGAATTTTTCTGGAATTTGCCGTCGCTTGACCTCCATGTGAGGTTACCTATTCTGAAAATATTTGCCCTCAGACCGTCTTTTCTCGCTTTCAGAACTTCCTGTTCGGCGATGTATTTTGAGTGAATGTATACGTTCTCCTCGTATTTTTGACCTATATCGAGGACTGTCTCGTCAAAAGAGCGGTTTCCCCTCATTTCCTTTACCGTTCCGGCTCCGTGAAGAGATACGGTTGATGTGTGATTTAATACCGCGCCTGCTTTTTCGGCGAAAGAAATCACGTTTTCGGTTCCCTCGACGTTTGTCTTTTCCAAATCGGAGTAATCTCCAGAATGATGTACGTTGGCGGCTGTATGAATAACTGCGTCGACTTCGTCCGCAAGTTTTGCGTAAGTTTTGTCGGAAAGACCGAGATTTTTCTTTTCTATATCGCCCCTCACTGCAGTCACGTTTGTCATGTCAAGACCGCCGAAATAATATTCCGCCTGCTTTAAAAGTTTTTCTTCGTTCCTAACAAGACAATATATTTTTACGTTTCTCTTTATAAGCTCGGATAGTATGTGAATGCCGAGAAATCCTGTGGCTCCCGTCAGGAGCACCGTATTAATCTCTTTTTGTCTTTCGCCTTTTCCCTTAGTCTCGGCTATGACGGAGTTTGAATCTATTTTCTCGTTGTCCGCTTTATCCTTATCGACGTCTAAAGATGACGCGAGTTCGTTTAAAAACGGATGATCGTAAATTTTCTGCACGCTTATATTGAGACTCAGCGCAAGTTCGACAGCGTTTAAACTGTTGCCGCCTATCGCAAAGAAATTGTCTGATATTGAAACGTCATCTAAGCCAAGCGTGTTTTTAACCGCATCGGCGACTTTCTTTTCTGTTGCGGTAGAAGGCGCGATTGTTTTTCTTCTGCCCGTAAGACCGAGCTTTGAAGACCTTATAAGTTTGTTTGACGACGTTTTGGCAAACGGAATATCTCTGAGTACATACGACGTTATCCTTTGGTACTGGGCAAGCTTTGAATTTACATTGTCGACAACCCTTTCGGCTTCAGAATTTAAATCGGTGACGCCGTGTTTTTCGACGTACTCGCTGTTTGGATATATCTCGGCGACAATCGAACCGCTTTCGCCGTAGCATACAACTTCTTTTACGAATTTTTCTGTTCCGAATTTGTCTTCGAGAGCTTCCGCCGATACGTTCTCGCCATTGTCGAGAAGAATAAGATTTTTGCGCCTGCCTGTTACGTAGAGGAATCCGTCCTCGTCAAAATAACCGAGGTCGCCTGTATGAAGGTATCCGTCTTTGTCAAAGGCTTCTTTCGTAGCTTCTTCGTTTTTGTAATAGCCTTTCATGACGCTCGGACCTTTTACGAGGATCTCGCCGTTTTCTATTTTTACTTTCATGCAGGGTATCGGTTTTCCTACAGAGCCGTGGCGGTAGCTGCCTATTGCGTTGTTCGCTATTATCGGACTGCATTCTGTCATTCCGTAGCCGTTGAGAACGAGTATTCCGGTATCGTTGAATTTTTTGTTGAGGTCTGCCTCAAGCGGAGCGCCGCCGGAAATCATATCCATGATATGACCGCCGAAAAAAGCCTTGACAGCCGTTTTGTAATCCATTTCGTAATGAGCCGACGCAAATTTCATCGCTCCGAACATCAGCTTTTTCGCTATCAGCGGAACGCACAGAATGCTGTCGGGCTTGTAAAGCTGAAGATCCGATACGAGATTTTGAAAACTGTCGTTTACACAGACGGTTTTTCCCCTGACTATACTTTTCGTTATATTTCCCGTGAAACAGAATGAATGATGTATAGGCAGACAGCAGAACATTCTTAGCGTCGGGCACGCGACGTGAACGCTTCCCGCCGAGTAGACGTAATTTTTGTGAGTGCACATTACGCCTTTGGGAAATCCGGTTGTTCCGGATGTGAAATCTATGGCGCATACGTCATCAGGGTCGGGAGAAATACCCGTTTCTCCTTCATGTCCTTTTATGAAATCGGAAAAGTTTATAACATCTTCCTCGTCTGATTTGTTGTCAAGACTTATGAAAAGTTTTATTCCCGGCAGTTTTTCCTTCGCGAGCTTATACAGACTTTTGTTCTTTTTTATAAAAAGAAGAATGTCGCAGTCGGCGAAATCCATGAGCTTCAAATTCATCTCGTCTGTCTCGTTAGGCGCGAGAGGAACATTTACTCCGCCTATGCCTGCTGTGCCGAAAAATGACGCTATCCATTCAAAACTTGTCACACCTACGATAGCGGCGTGAGGCTTTTTGAAACCGCTGTCAAGAAGAGCTTTGGAAAAAGAATCTACCGCTTTTTTAAGTTCGGTATAAGTTTTCGACGAAACTCCGCCGTTTTCCTTGTACTCAATAAAATGGACGTCGGGGAAGTTCTCCGCTCCGTAGTCGATCATTTCATTCAGGTTTTTAAATGAAGTCAGGTCTTCTCTTATCATTTTTATTTCTCCAAAGAATAAAAAAATATATATCTAAATTATATCATTTAAAAATATTAATATCAAATTCTTATGCTTATATTTAAATCGATTGCCAAAAAAATAAATATTTTACCTTAAAAATTTCAAAATTAAAAATTATGCTCCGATTATTTTTAATCGAAGCAAAATATATTTAAAAAAAGTTTTCAGCCGACACGTTTTCTGATAATATCGCCGGGCTTTAAATTTTCGTCTGTCTCTATTAAAACATGCTCCTGAGGTATGTACGCTTCATCCCGCGCGTTTAAATTCATGTCGTACATTTTTTCCGCGCGGAATTTTTTCCCGATTTTTCCGGGAGAGAGCGTTTCAAGCATATCGCCTGAAGCGAATCTGTTTCTCATCTCTATTTCAAACAGACCGCTGTCTTTTCTGTCTGTCACAGTCCCGATGAACTTTGTCGAATACCTGTATAATCCGTCGTTGTTAGGGTCATATTTTACGTTGTTGAAGAAAAATCCCGAATTGTACGGTCTGTGGCTTACGGCGCAAAGCTCGTCGTTTAAAGCGTCAAGGTCGGCAAAACCGTTCATTCTCATTTTATAAGCGTTTGTGACGGTCGAAACGTAAAAAGGAGATTTCATTCTCCCCTCGATTTTGAAAGAAATCGCGCCTGCCTCGGCGATTTTATCGAGAAAGTCAATAGTATTGAGGTCATGCGACGACAAAATAGCCGTGGTCGAATCCGACTCAAAAATATCGAACGTCTGTCCCGGGCGTTTTTCCTCCACGAGCTTGTACATCCATCTGCAAGGTTGTGTGCATTCTCCTCTGTTGCCGGATCTGCCCGTAAGATAAGATGAAAGGAGGCACCTGCCCGAATACGCCATGCACATAGCGCCGTGTACGAAAACTTCTATATCAAGGTTTTTCGGCGTTTTTGCCCTCAGTTCGGCGATGTTTTCAAGCGTCATCTCTCTGCCCAAAACGACTCTTTTGCAGCCCATATTGTAATAGACTTCCGCGGCGGCGAAATTTTGAATATTCGCCTGAGTCGATACGTGAATTTCGAGCTCCGGGCATGCGCTTTTCATAGCGTAAATCGCTCCAAGGTCGGAAACTATCGCCGCGTCTGCTCCGATGCTGTAAAGAAATTTCGCATAATCTTTAAGTTTTTCTATCTCTTCGTTTTCCGCGAAACAGTTGACTGTCACGTAAATTTTTACGTTTTTGGAGTGAGCGTATTTCACCTCTTCTATAAGCCTGTCAGAAGAAAAAGAAGCCTTTTCGCTTCTAAGCTGCATGAAAGGACCGCCCAGATATACGGCGTCCGCTCCGAATAAAACAGCCTGCCTAAGACCTTCCTCGCTGCCGGCGGGGGAAAGCAGTTCGCAGTTTGAAAATACCGACATTTTGACCTCCGGAAAATATTTCAGACGACAATCGGGCAATATAAAATATTATACTGCCCGAATAATTTATTTGATGTTTTATATGAAATGATATATAAGCACTCCGAATACGCTCAGCGCCATAAGAACAGCGAGTATCAGAGCAATTATTCTAACCGCGTTTCTGTTCATTTATTTTTTCTCAAGCCCCATAATGCTTTCTATGGATTCGGAAAGCTTTCCCGTCAGTTTCTGCGCCGAATCCATGTTTTCCGCAACTGCCGTCACATAGATTTTTATTTTAGGTTCTGTTCCTGAAGGACGGATTATAATCTTTGAATTTCCCTCGAGAGAATATGAAAGTACATTTGATTTAGGCAGACCGATTTTTTCGCTCTTTCCTGTTTTTGTGTCGGTCGAAACAGATAATTTGTAATCCGATACGTTCAGAACTTTCAATCCTCCTATGCTTTCGGGAACGGAATTTCTGAGATTTTCCATCATTTCGCTCATTTTCTTCATGCCCGTCTCGCCTTCAAAACCGAAGTTCAAAAGAGAATTCAGGTACATTCCGTAATGAGAATAAATCTCGTCCATGACCTCCGTAAGGTCTTTTCCGATTGTCTTGTAGTAGGCAGCCATCTCTACCACTATCATCGCGCCGTTTACAGCGTCCTTGTCTCTCGCGTGAGCGCCGCTTAAATAGCCGTAGCTTTCTTCCATTCCGAGAATAAAACGGTCTTCCTCACCCGCTTCAACAAGCTTTTCGAGAAATTCGCCTATGTATTTGAATCCTGTCAGGAAATCGTAGGTTTTCCCGCCGTAGTCGTTCGCGATGAATCTGATAAGCTCCGAGGTGACTATCGTTTTTACAATGGCCGGGTCTTTCGGAAGAGTTCCTTTTTCTTTTCTTCTCATCAGAAGGTACTGAGTGAGCATACAACCCACTTCATTTCCCGTCATAAGCTTGTATTCGCCGTCGTGTCTTACGGCAATTCCTATTCTGTCGCAGTCGGGATCCGTCGCCACTATTAAATCTGCCGGGAAAGTCTTCGCGATTTTAAATCCCTCTTCAAACACCTGCTTAATTTCGGGATTCGGGAAAGGACAAGTCGGGAATGTTCCGTCCGGATTTTCCTGTGAAAGGACTACTCTCAAATCTTTTACGCCGATTTTCTTTAGTATTGTTTTGACAGGTATATTTCCCGTTCCGTTAAGAGGAGTGTAAAGTATTTTTATGCCGCTTTTTTCGCATATTCCCGGGTCGGGCTGAATTTCGAGTATCTTATCGTAAAATTCGTTTATCAGGCAATCTTCGATAAAATCAACCATGTCGGACGCGAGAGCGTCTTCAAAGTTCATGAATTTGACGTCAGAGAATATTTCTACTTTCTTAATTTCCTCGAGAGTTTCGGCTGCCGCCTCATCAGTCATCTGATATCCCTTTTCGCCGTAGCACTTGTAGCCGTTGTATTTTGACGGGTTGTGTGAAGCCGTAATTACTATTCCTGAAGAACAGTGAAGTCTTCTGACTGCGAATGAAAGAAGTGGAGTCGGCTCAAGCTGAGGGAAAATGTAAACTTTTATTCCGTTGGATGCAAGAACGCCGGCGGCAGTTTCCGCAAAAAGTCTTGATTTTATTCTTGAATCGTATCCGATAGCCACGGAAGGAGAGTCAAATGATTTGTTCAGGTAATTTGCGAGTCCCTGCGTCGCCTGTCCCACGGTGTATACGTTCATTCTGTTTGTTCCGGCGCCGATTACTCCGCGAAGTCCGCCAGTTCCGAATTCGAGAGATTTGTAAAATCTGTCCTCTATTTCGGCTGTTTTTCCTTCTACGGATTTAAGTTCTTTAATTAAATCCGGATCAAGAACGGCTTTATCGAGCCACTCTTCATAAAGTTTTTCTGTATCTGCCATTATTATAGTAGTCCTTTCATCTGATTCTGATTTTTTCCGTATAAAGATTTTAAGCGTGAAACATTAATTGATACAATTATAAACTAACTGTTAAAATAATGCAAGACGGCAATCAATATTATAAAAGCAATTCCCAAGCAGCGGTTTTGATACATGACGCGTCTTGAATTGATTATACTCATGTGATAAAATGATATTATAAAAATTATGTTAGAATCATTTTCAAGCTTTGATATTTAATATAGCTCCGAAAAAATAAATATTTTTAATGAAAGGCAGTAATAATATGAACAGTTCGATAGCTGTAATTCTTGCGGCGGGCGAGGGTACAAGAATGAAATCTTCAAAACCTAAGGCTTTGAAGGAAGTTCTTTTCAAACCTATGCTCGACTGGGTAATAGACGCCGTAAAGGCGGCGGGAATAGATGAAATATGTATAGTCACGGGTTCCGGCGCGGAATATATAGAAGACCATGTTAAAGACGACAAATCTATAATAACGGTAAGACAGACCGAAAGACTCGGAACGGGTCATGCCGTTATGCAGGCCGTTCCGTTTATCAACGCCCACGACCCTTGCGACGTGGTTGTATTAAACGGCGACGCGCCTTTTATCGATGCGCAGACTCTCAAAGACGCGCTCAAATATCACGAAAAACAGGAATATTCCGTGACGGTGATTACATCGGACATTGATAACCCCTATGGCTATGGCAGAATAATTAGAGACAAACAGGACGATCTCATCTCTATTATAGAGGAAAAATCAGCGACTGACGAGCAGAAGGAGATAAAAGAGGTAAATTCAGGAGCTTACTGCTTTAAATCGGACGACCTGATATACGCCCTTTCTAAAATAACAAACGACAATTCAAAAGGAGAATATTATCTTACCGAGACTGTTTCAATAAGTCTCGCCGCTGGAAAGAGAGCAGGAGCGTATCTCACCGATTCGTCCGATACCGTTTTGGGCGCCAACACAAGAAAACAGCTCAACGAATTAAACGAAATAGCCAGAAACAAGAAAATGGACCGGTTAAACGACGAAGGCGTTGATATACCGTGCAGAGACGGCGTTATGATAGGACCTGACGCCGAAATAGGAAAAGACACCGTAATTCTGCCGGGAACGATAATAACCGGAAAGTCTGTAATAGGAGAAGGATCGGTGATAGGTCCCAACTCTTATGTCAGAAATTCCAAAATAGGGGACGATACCGTATTCAACAACGGACAGATTGAAGACGCCGTCATAAGAGACGGATGCGATATAGGACCTTTTGTACACGTCAGACCGAATTCCGATATAGGAAACGGAGTCCATCTCGGAAACTTCGTCGAGGTCAAAAATTCAAATATCGACGAGGACACAAAGGTATCGCACTTAACTTATGTAGGCGATTCCGATGTAGGTTCCGGCGTAAATTTCGGATGCGGAGTTGTAACCGTCAATTTCAATGGAAAAACGAAGGGAAGAACGGTAATAAAGGACGGCGCTTTCATCGGGTGCAACACAAATCTCGTTGCGCCTGTCACAGTCGGAGAAAATTCATACACGGCGGCAGGCTCGACAATAACGGACGACGTACCCGACAACACTCTTGCGATAGCGAGGGAAAGGCAGACAAATAAAGAGGACTGGGTTAAGAAAAACCAGCCGTACAGAAGAAAAGTCTGAAATAAAAAAATGTTTTTCAAAGAAAAGAAACCTATCGAATATCTGATTGCCGGACTCGGGAACCCGGGCGGAGAATACGAGCTGACGCACCATAATGCCGGTTTCCTCACTCTGGACATTCTCGCAAACAGATATTCATTTGAAACCGACAGACTGAAATTTCATTCTCTGACGTGCTTAACCGAAATAAACGGACACAGATGTCTTATAATGCGTCCGCAGACATATATGAATAATTCCGGGACTGCCGTAGCCGAAGGCGCGCAGTTTTACAAAATACCGCCGGAAAAATGTATAATTATTTTCGACGATATAGATATTCCGTTCGGAGACGTAAGAATAAAACGAAAAGGTTCTCCCGGAACTCACAACGGAGTTAAATCCGTTACCAACTGTTTGGGCTCGCAGGAATTTCCGAGAATAAAAATAGGAGTAGGCTCAAAGCCGGACCCCGATGAAGACCTCGCCGATTACGTTCTTTCCAAATTCACGAAAAAAGAACAGGACGAGCTGAAAAAAACAATGGAAAAAGCCTGCGACGCGATAGAATATATAGTCGACGGAAAAATAGATCTCGCTATGGAAAGATGCCAGATATTTTCAAAAAAGAAGAAGAAAGAAGAAAATGGACAATAATATTGAAACTCTTCAAAAATTCATCGACGAAAGCGAGTCGGCAGTATTTTTCGGAGGCGCGGGCGTAAGCACAGAATCCGGAATCCCTGATTTTCGTTCGCAGGACGGACTTTACAATCAGAAATACGATGTTCCGCCCGAGGAGATAATAAGCCATTCTTACTTTATGAGGTATCCCGAAAAATTTTATAAATTTTACAAGGATAAAATGCTTATTCTCGACGCTGAGCCGAACGCCGCTCATTATAAACTTGCCGAAATGGAGAGAAAAGGAAAGCTCGCCGCCGTCATAACTCAAAATATCGACGGTCTGCACCAAAAAGCCGGCTCCGAAAACGTATTTGAGCTTCACGGCAGCGTTTTGAGAAATTACTGCATGAAATGCGGAAAAAGCTATTCGGCAGAATATGTGAAACAAAGCGAAGGCGTGCCGAGATGCGATTGCGGCGGAATAATAAAGCCGGACGTGGTTCTGTACGAGGAAATGCTTGACGATGACTGCGTAAAAGGCGCCGTAGACGCTATTGAAAAAGCGGATATGATGATAGTCGCCGGAACTTCTCTCGTAGTTTACCCCGCTGCGGGGCTTATAAGATATTTCAGAGGAAAACACCTTGTACTTATCAATCTTTCCCGTACATCCGCCGACAGCTCCGCTGACCTTGTAATTCATGCAAAAGTAGGCGAAACGCTTTCAAAAATAAAAGTATAAAATAAAAACGGTAAATATCTATCGCCCGGGGAAAAATTCTCCGGGCAAATTTTTTGATTTTCGGCTGAAACAAAAAACCTCGGAGTTTTTGCCCCCGAGGTTATTAATTTAATTATTTTTTTCAGACGATTTTTCCGAGCTTCTGCCCTTCGTCAAACGCGGCGAGGTTTGAATTTACCACTGCTTGACCTTTGGATTTGAATCTTTTTTCAATAGAAGATTTGAAATCCTCGCCTTTTATAAGTCCGGCCGCGGCTGTTAGCGCTCCGAGTATTATAAGATTGCCGGCTTTTGGATTTTTCACTTTCATCGCTATGTCGTCCGCCGGCACTTTGATGATTTTGATGTCGTCTCTGTCAGGTTCCGACTTGATAATTGACGTATTCATTACGAGAATCCCGCCTTTTTTAAGCTGGGGGAGGAAAGTTTGAAGAGAGAGATCGTTTAATGCAATAAGGCAGTCGCAGTACCTTTTCAAAGGCGAGTATACGGTGTCGTTTTTATCCGATACGGATACGGTGCATTTCGCTTTTCCGCCTCTCTGCTGAGGTCCGTACTCCGGAAGGTATATTGCATTGAGACCTAATTCAGATGCGGTGTCGGCGAGCATTTTGCCCGCGCTCATTACGCCTTGTCCGCCGAACCCCGAAATAATTACGGTGGTTTTCATCAGTTTTCAGCCCCCTTGTCTCTGATTACTCCAGGAACGAAGTATTTTGAAGTCGTCTCTTCCATATATTTCAGTGAATCGAGCGGCTTCATTCCCCAGTTTGTCGGGCAGTTTGTGAGAAGTTCGATAAATGTGAATCCTCGTGATTCCATCTGATAAGTGAACGCTTTTTTTATTCCCTTTTTGGCTTCGATTATTCCCTTTGGATTCGCGAGGGAATAGCGTGCGATAAAATAAGGAGCCTTCAGGCTGTCTATAATTTCCGAAAGTCTTATCGGGTATCCCATCGTTTCCGGGTCTCTGCCGTTTATGCACGTCGTGGATTTCTGACCTACGAGCGTGGTAGGCGCCATCTGTCCGCCCGTCATGCCGTATGTCTGGTTGTTTGCGAAAATCACTGTAAATTTTTCGCCTCTGTTGGCGGCTGAAAGAATCTCCGAAAAACCTATCGCGGCAATGTCTCCGTCTCCCTGATATGTAAATACGAGCCTTTCGGGAGAACTTCTTTTTATTCCTGTGGCAACTGCGGGCGCTCTGCCGTGAGCGGCTCCTATCATGTCGCCTTTCCATTCGAGAAGGTTAAGCGTTGAACATCCTACCGGAAGGACGTGTATGCAGTTATCTGCCTGCCCCATTTCTTCAACAGCTTCGCCGATTATTCTGATCGCGGTTGAGTGAAGGCATCCGGGGCAGAATCCTGTCGGAACAGGTCTGAGCGTTTCCGTCGGTCTTTTGTAAACTACTGCCATTTTCAGCCCTCCCTGCTTGAATCTATTATTTTCTTGACAGCGCCGTATATTTCAACGTCGTCAAAGAGAACTCCGCCTGTTCTTCCGTACTCGTATACGGGCGCTCTTCCGGCGACCTGAAGAGAAATATCATCTTTCATCTGTGCCGGTATCGCAAGCTCTATATCGATTATTCCTTTGACTCTGCCGTAATCGAGTCCGGCAATTTGAGCTTTAGGATAAGGAACAAGCGTTATGGGTCTTATAAGACCTACTTTGTAGCCGTCATGTCTCAGCATGATAATGGCGTCTTTTGCAACTCTTGCGGAAACACCGTAAGCTATACAGATAAATTCCGCGTCGTCTGTCATGAAGTTTTCGACCTTTACGTCGTTTTTCTGCCACGACAAATATTGTTTGGCTCTCATACGGTTGAGCTGTTCAAGCTGAGGTTCCATAAGATAAGGCGTCAAAATGTGCATATCTCTTTTTTCGCCCTCGTGTCTGTAAAGAGACCAACTTTCGCCTTTGTCGCGGTGAATTTCCTTCATCTCCGGCAGTTCCACCTGCTCCATTATAGCGCCTAAGCAGCCGTCAAGGCATATTATTACGGGATTTCTGTCTCTTTCGGCGTATTCAAAAGCGTTGTATGTGAGGTCAACTATTTCCTGGCATGACTCCGGAGCGAAGCACATCATATGAAATCCGCCGTGTCCCAAAGCTTTTGTGAGCTGGAAATAATCCGACTGAGAAGGCTGTATGGAACCGAGTCCGGGACCGCCCCTGGTGACGTCTACTATCAAAGCCGGAAGCATAGTTCCGGAAAGATATGAAGCTCCCTCGGATTTGAGCGATATGCCGGGACCGGACGAGCTTGTCATTGCTCTGACTCCTACGGACGACGCTCCGTATACCATAGAAATGGACGCCACTTCGCTTTCACCCTGTATAAACGTTCCGCCGACCTCGGGCAGACGTCTCGACATATATTCGGGTATTTCATTCTGCGGTGTGATAGGGTATCCCGCGAAAAATCTGCATCCGCCTCTGACAGCGGCCTCCGCGACAGCCTCGCACCCTTTCATAAGAATTTTAGCCATCGTTCTCCACATCCTTTTCTACAGTTATCGCGCCCTCTGGACAAACCACAGCGCAAATCGAACACGCAATGCACTTATCAATTTCCGCCGGGACAGGCGAAAAATAACCTTTTGAATTTCTCTCGTTGCCCATAACGAGAACTTTCTTCGGACAGAAATTAATGCAGTACAGGCAGCTTTTGCAGAACTGCGGATTAACCGTTACTCTGTTCATCTTAACACCTCTGAAAAAATTTCCGCAGGACTTTCGCCCTTATGGAAAATAAATTATCAACTAAGCATGACGGCAGAAAAAGCTACTGACCCATAAGCATCCAATCGTCAATAACGTTTTTTGTCTCTCTGTATTTTTTTACCGAAATGGGGATCACGGTGCCGTCTACAAGAGTCAGCCCTTTTGATGAAAGAGACTGAACATTTCTCAAATTGACTATATAGCTCGAGTGGCATCTGTAGTAATATGTGGGGAGCATCGCCTCGAGGTCTTTTAAAAGCATGCGGACTACAAGCGTTTTGCCGTCGGTAGTGTATATGTAGCATTTCACGCTTTTTCCGCCCACGGCGTATTTTATCATGTCCTCTTTCAGATAAATTGAAACATGATTTTCGCCCGGCAGTACGAGTCTCGGAACCTGTTTGTCTGAAAAGCTGTCGGACAGAATTTTGAACGTGTTCTGCTCCGTCGGACTTATTTCCGTGTTGTTGCTTGAACTGCTTTTCGGAAAATTCAGATTTGCCACCGATATAAACGGAACGCGCCAGAATATCTCTCCGTCAGAGTTTTTGAGCTTCTGCCCGTTTATTATTATTCTTTGATTGTATTCTTTCGTTTTGCCGTCGGAATCCGTTGAGAATAATCTGAACTGACATACAGCCGAATATCTGCCCTCGCGCGCGTAAATAAGTTTGGAGGACAGATTTGATACTACAAATTTTTTCTTCTTTGCAAATTTCGTATATGAAAGCGATCTGTCCATCAGCGCCTGTTTTCCTATAAGAACGTCTCCGGCGTTGGGACCGTACCACATCACATTGTCGTCGAGATATTCAAACAAAATTGAATAGTCGTATTCGTAGTATCCTATTATTCCGCGTATAATGTACGTCTCAAAGTCAGTCTGCAATTAACTCAACCTCAGTCTTCCGAGTAGTCTCTGATGACGTCTATTACGTCTTTTAGAGTCTCTATTCTCGAAACTTCTCTGTCGGGAATTTCCACGCCGAACTTGTCCTCGATAGCCACAGCCATATTTACAAGCTCCAGCGAATTTAAGCCGAGGTCTGATCTCATGTTTGTGTCAAACGTAATCTCCTCGGGTTTCATGTCGACAAATTCCGTTATAACTTCTCTCAGATTTTCAAGCATTTCCTGGTCAGTCATGATTATTTCTCCTTAAGTCTTATATAATTTTGCTCTCTTATAAATTTCAGGTTTATGTATTACCCGATTATTATTCCTTATGTCTTTCGACGTAGCTGTCAATTACTTTCTGCCTGATTACTTTTCTCGTTGAGTTTATCTCAAACGGCTCCATGACTACGTCTACGTCTTGAATTTTTTTGTATGAAGGCAGGGTCTTGTTCAAATCGGAAATATCCTTTGATACGATTTCTTCTATCTGCTCTTTTGATTTGCCCGTGAAATGATTTTCGTCAATGTTTACGGAGACGACAATAATATCTCTTCTCTTGCCGTGTATGGTCTTTTTGGCCTGGAAGCAGACGACTTGTGTTATGTAGTGGATATTGTCCATAACCGTGAACTCAAGATCCTCGGGGAATATGTTTTCACCGTTTTCGAGGATTATCAGGTTCTTTTTTCTTCCCGATACGAATAGTTCGCCGTCCTGGGACATTCTGCCGTAGTCGCCCGTCTTGAACCATCCGTCCTCGGTAAACGACAGCTTGTTGGCTTCCTCGTCTTTGTAATATCCTTTTGTGACGTTGTCGCCCTTAATCCATATTTCGCCTATTCCGTCCTTGTCGGGGCTGTCGATATGAACCTGTGTTTTGGGGAACGGGAATCCGGCCGAAGTGGGATCTTCGTCCGCGTGAAGGTTTAAAGTTACCGTAGGCGACGCCTCCGTAAGACCGTATCCGTTGTATATATGAAAACCGAAATCACCCAATCCGGTAACATATTCCGCTCTCGACGGAGCTCCGCCCGATACGAGCGTCGGGAATTTTCTGTCGCAGAAATTGTGCTGAATCGTCGAAAAAAGCACGGGTCTAAGGTCTATGCCTTTTTTCCTCATCTTGTTTGAAAACGCGACAAGTTTCATAAGCGCGTCTTTCATTCCTTTTTTCTCCGCGGCGTCAAGTATACCGTAGTAAAAGCCTTCGAGAACGAGAGGAACTGCAGCCATAGCCTCCGGCTTCCATTCGTTCAGATTTTTCTGCACGTTTTTGAACGAATCGTTTACATAGATGCAGGCGTTCATGTAAATCGACGTGAATATGTCGCACGAAAGCTCATATGCGTGGTTCATGGGCAGAAGAGAAAAAGAAGTGTACTCTGTAGGTATTGTTGAAAGTATGCCGTCTACGTTAGTCGCGAAATTTTTATGACTCAGCATTACTCCCTTGTTTGAACCTGTCGTGCCCGAAGTGAACATTATCGTGGCAAGATCGTCCGGTTCGATTTTCGCGTCTGTAAAACTTCTGTCGCCGCTTTCAACAAGCTCTCTGCCTTTTTTTACAAGAGCGTCGAATGAAGAATATCTGTCTCCGTCTTTTTCTGTGTAAAGAGATACGGCTAATTTGAAATCCGGGTGAGTCGCGAGATGATCTCTGACTGTTCTTTTGAATGTCTTTGTGAAGAAAACGCCTTCGCAGTCTGCTTTATCCATAAGTTTTGAAAGCGTCTCGTCGGGAAGCTCCTTGTCAAGCGGCGCCACAACGCCGACTCCGCAAGTCACAGCGAAAAAGCAGACCATCCATTCGTATGAATTTTCTGCGAGCATAGCAAAATGCTTTCCCTTGAATCCCATAGACAAAAGCGCTGTTCCGAGCGCGTCAATGTCCGATTTCATACGGTCAATGGTGTACGCGCGGTTTTCGCCGTCAACTTTTTCCACCATCGCGTTTCTTCCGGAGAAATATCTTGAAGGTCTCTCGTAAATGTCTCTTAGGTTGTTAAGATATCCCTCGTTCCACAAGACCTGATTTCTCTGCTTTACCATCCATGCCATTTCTTTCTTTGAAAGCTGAGTGGTATTCTTCATTTTTTTACTCATAATTTATTTTACCTGCCTCTCCGTCGTCATAATTGAGAATAAATTAAACTAAATAAATTAATTAAATCATTTAAAACTTAACTGATTATTAATTATCTTTAATCTAAATAATCTTACTGCAACAGACGGCGGAGATATTGATTAAATTATTGTTCGTTTACGTCTTTGAGACCCGCTTTAATTTCTCCCATAGTCTTTTCGGGGTTGTCTATTCCGTCGATTATCGCCTTCAAGGCGTTTGCGTGAAGAGTTCTGATTACATTTTCCGAAATTCTCGACGTTCTGTAAAGATATCTTATTTTTATTACCTTTTCAGACGGCACGGGATAAGCGAATGTGTAAAGAGGCATGGCGTATCTGCCGATATTGAAGCCCTCGAAATCTATCGACGGGAATTTGTCGCCCGACATATCGGGAAGCGGAAGCCATGTGAACATCATAAACGAAGGAGCCTGGAACATTGAAAGATGATATATCTCTCTTTCCATCGCGTAAGAAGTGATGTATGGGTAATTCATATGTCTGTAAAGAGTATTTCTTACCTCGTCAAGTTCCTTTACTCCCTGTCTGTACGTCATTGTGTCAGGAATTATTGCTCTGACGGCGAGAGGCTGGCAGAGACATCCGCCCATTTTCTTGTCTTTATATGTAACTCTTCTTGAGCAGAGCTGAAGAGAGAAAGTGTCGTCCGTATCGTAGTTCACCTTTGACGCATGAGCTCTGAAGCCCATTTCGATTACGTTTTCCGGAGACTCCTCGTTGTTTATGCAGAAATCGGCGATTTTCTTCGTCTCTTCCTGAGGAATGTCAAGAACGAGCATGTCGCATTTGTCGTGAAGAGCGTCGTAGGCGGCAGGTATTCTGAGCTCGGGATCTTTCTTTTTCTTTCTCTCTTTGTCGAGAATGTTGTGACCGTGAACGCCCGCGTAGAAAGGCATACCGTCTTTAATCCAGAACTCTTTGTAGAATTCCTCGTCTCTCTTCATTTTTTTCTCGTCTTTGAGGTACGCGAGTTCCTTGATCACTCTGTCCTCGTATTTGTACATAGGCGCGGGCATTTCTTTTCCCGCAGCCATAGCGTGGTAAACAGAGAATAAGTCCGCATAGAAAATTATGACTCCGTAAGCGTCCATTATTAAGTGGGAAGTGTTTATGTATACGCCCGTTCTTCCGTCCGACGTCGAGAAGAAATAAAGCCTGTACGGAACGCTCTTATAAACGGGAACAGGTTTCTGCGCGTCGAGATTGAAAAAATCATTCATCTCCTGATTTGATGCGAAATGCTTGATTTCAACATCGGGCTGGTCGTATGAGGGAAGGAAATACTGGCGCGTCTCGCCTTTGTCCTTATAGAATCTGATTCTGAGGCAGTCGTTTCTCTTGACTTCTTCTTTGAACGCTTTCTGTAAAATGTCGAAATCAAGCTGACCGTGAACAGCCATCATGATAGGTATCTGAATTACACTTTTATGAATAGAGTATTTCAGCATATAAGCCATCGACTGCTGCGACGGTATAAGGTCGTATGTTTTTTCGGGAATAGTTGTCTTCGCCATAAAAAATACCTCTTTTTGTAAAATTCGATTTATATGTCTTTAATATATTGTTTTTTCGTAAACAGGTTGGTGTTGTTCGCAATTATCAGAGCGATAAGCTGAAGCGTCATTGGAATTATCTCCATTATTCCGTTTTTTCCTTTTGTAAGTCCTTCCGTCGCGAACGATATTGACATCAAAATAACGTCGACCGAGTCAATTCCGTGAATTATCAGCATCGGCAGCCATATGAGCTTTTCCTTCCTTTTGAAAATTCTGTAAAGAGACAGCCACATCATCAGAAGCGGAACTACAGCAATGTATAATAGCGCCGTTGTCCAGTGAAATACGGCTCCCGCGCGCGATCCTTTCGTTGTTGTGAAAGAGCAAAGCGTCATGCCGATACAGCAGATCCACACTAAAACGGTGAAAAAATTGTGATTGTAGTTTATCCGCTTCATATAGTAAATCATATTTATCAATGTGGAATAAGTAAGCAGCAGACATAAAAAGAAGAACATCACCCTGTGTTCAAGTCCTATCGTGCTGATAGTGTAGTATTTCGGGCTTTTGATAAAGGCGAATGTCCAAAGCATTACAATCGCGGCGCACAGCGATGAAAAGCACATCCGTTCGCCGGATATAAATTTAATGAATTTCATAATTCGCTCCGGATTTTTTAAATAAATAAAATCAGATGATTTGTTTCTTCTGATTAACTAATGAAGTAAAAAAATATTCTTATTTATATATTAATCTATCATGAAAAAAAAATCAATATAAAAAATCTATTTTCGTTTTTATAAATCAATTTCCAAAGATTTGCGAATCATAAAAATTAAAGTCCTGTTTTTTAAATCAAAAGCGACAATATTTTTTTAAGAAGAAATTTATTCGATATCTCGCGCCGATGTTTTATCATGTTGACCGAACACGGAAGCGATGTTATACTTTAACCTATCACAGCAAGAAGTCTCCCACCTCTAAGGTGGAGGGATGAATTGTGTATCACCCACACTTTACAAAACTGCAAATATGTGGCATAATAAAATCAGTCGAATAAAGTGTAAAGGGCTGATTAGAAATGGAATTAGACAGTAATGCACATTCAGTATTTTTGTTGTACTATCATCTTGTACTTGTTGTAAAATATCGGCGTAAGGTGTTTGATG
>Ga0256406_1000997_pt1 | contig 47414 bp, 49 predicted proteins | sample RumenRJG_03DNA_FD_185986 | JGI IMG/M metagenome (GOLD analysis project Ga0256406, IMG submission 185986) | Bovine rumen microbial communities from Lethbridge, Alberta, Canada - RJG_03 | ecosystem: Host-associated > Mammals > Digestive system > Stomach > Rumen | place: Canada: Alberta | collected... | reverse complement strand
TCGAACAGCGGCACGTCAGGCACGGGCACGTCGAGCTCCACATCAAACAATTCAGGCTCCTCGAGCTCCAGCTCTTCGAGCTCGAATTCCGGCACGTCGAACTCTTCGAGCTCGAATTCCGGCACATCCTCTGATTCCTCGAGCTCGAACAGCTCCTCAAACTCAGGCACGAGCTCGGGTTCCAGCTCGACGGACAGCTCCAAGAGCTCGAGCAGCACGTCTGGCTCCGGCACATCGGGCACAGGCACGACCAGCTCCACGACGACAAGCTCCACGAACTCATAGCAAGCTGCCACAGCCTGGCATATCGAGGGCTGCATCTTTCGGGATGCGGCCCTTTTCTGTGCACAGCGCAACGCTCCTGGTTCCTGTGGCACAATGGATGCAGTTTTTATAAGCATCCATCAGCCGGAAAGAGGTTCCATGGAACGACCGAACGCATGGAAGGAATCGACGCAGGACGAGCGCCAGGAGGCGCTGCGTTTCTGCGAGGGATACAAGGCATTCATCAGCCAGAACAAGACCGAGCGCGAGTGCTGCGCGGCAGCAGCTGCGCTGGCAGAAGAGCAGGGCTACCGTGCACTCGATAGCCTCATCGCCGAGGGAGCAAAGCTCGTCTCCGGCGACAAGGTCTATGCCACGAACCACGGCAAGGCGCTCCTGCTCCTCGAGGTCGGCACGAAGCCTCTCGAGGAGGGACTCAACATCCTCGGCGCCCACATCGACTCGCCCCGGCTCGATGTGAAGCAGAACCCGCTCGAGGAGAAGTCGGGCCTTGCCTACCTTGACACGCACTACTACGGCGGCATCAAGAGCTATCAGTGGACTGCGCTGCCGCTCGCCCTTCACGGTGTCGTCTGCAAGAAGGACGGCACGAAGGTCCAGATCGCGCTCGGCGAAGACCCGTCCGACCCCGTCTTCTGCGTGACCGACCTTCTCCCCCATCTCGCGAAGGACCAGATGTCCAAGAAGGCAGCGGAGGCTGTCGAAGGCGAGATCCTGGACCTTCTTGTCGGCAATGAGCCGCTTGCCATCGAAGGAGACGCAGACGAGGCGAAGGACCCTGTCGCTGCACACGTCCTCTCGATCCTGAAAGAGCGCTACGCAATCGAGGAAGAGGACTTCCTCTCGGCCGAGCTCGAGATCGTGCCGGCAGGCGCTGCCAGAGACCTTGGCTTCGACCGTTCGATGATCCTGGCCTATGGCCAGGACGACCGCGTCTGCAGCTATCCGTCCCTTCTGGCCCAGCTCGAGAATCCGGCACCGGCACGCACGGCCGTCACGCTTCTCGTCGACAAGGAGGAGATCGGCTCTGTCGGCGCAACGGGCATGACGAGCAGCTTCTTCGAGGACACGATCGCAGAGGTGCTGGCACTTGCGGGCGAGACCTCGCCGCTTGCCTTGAGGCGCTGCCTCAGGCACTCCCGCATGCTCTCGAGCGATGTATCGGCCGGCTTCGATCCGAGCTTTGCCTCGGTCTTCGAGACGAAGAATTCCTGCTTCCTCGGGCGTGGCCTCACGTTCAACAAGTACACAGGCTCGCGCGGCAAGGCTGGCTCGAACGATGCTGACGCGGAGTACCTGGCCCAGGTCCGCGCTGCCATGGACGAGGCAGACGTCAAGTGGCAGACAGCCGAGCTTGGCCGCGTCGACGCCGGTGGCGGCGGCACGATTGCCTACATCCTTGCCAAGTACGATATGGATGTCGTGGACTGCGGCGTGCCCGTGCTCTCGATGCATGCACCTTGGGAGGCAACGTCCAAGATCGACATCTTCAATGCCTACAAGGGCTACCAGGCCTTCCTCAAGACCGAGTAGAGCCATCTATGCATAGATAGGAAGAAGCGCTCCTGGAGACCATCTCCGGGAGCGCTTCTCTTTCTATCTGCAGCCAGTATCTGAAAACCTAGAGCGTCCTCAGCGCATCGACGAGCGCCGTCTTGCCAGCCGTCTTTGCGTCCTTCATCTTGATGACCTTGGCAGGGCAGCCAGCAACGACCGCTCCTGCCGGGACATCCTCAATCACGACAGCGCCGGCAGCGACGACGGCACCCTCGCCGACATGCACACCCTCGATCACGACGGCATTGGCGCCGATCATGACATTGTCCTCGATGATGACAGGGGTGGCAGAGGCAGGCTCGACGACGCCTGCAAGCACGGTGCCGGCACCGATGTGGCAGTGTGCGCCGACGATGGCGCGGCCACCCAGGACGGCACCCATATCGATCATCGTGCCCTCGCCCACGACGGCACCGATATTGATGATGGCACCCATCATGATGACGGCGTTGTCGCCAATCTCGACCTTCTCGCGGATGATGGCACCCGGCTCGATGCGAGCATTCACGCCTTTGAGGTCAAGAAGTGCCACGCCGGAGTTCCTGCGGTCGCACTCGATCTCGATGTCCTCGATCTCTTCTGCGTGCTCCTCGACGATGGGGCCGAGCTCTGCCCAGTCGCCGAAGACAATGGCGGTCTGGCCAGCATCGAAGACCTTGCTGTCTCCCCAGTCGAGCCAGTCCATCTCTGCCTCAGGCGCAAGCTTTATATAGAGCTTCACGGGCGTCTTCTTCGGAGCCGTAGCGATGTAGTCGATGATTTCCTGTGCGTCCATGGACGCTCCTTCCCTGTCAGATATGTCTATTCTTCGTTATCCAGCCTATGCTCGATGGCCTCGAGCCTCTTGAAGACCGGCAGCACATCGAGTGTCGCGAAGTAGTCGAGCGGCGTCTCGGCACGGCGGATGAGCTCGACCGAACCGTCCTCCTTGAGCAGGAGCTCTGCCGAACGGAGCCGGCCATTGTAGTTGTAGCCCATCGAGTGGCCATGCGCACCCACATCGTGGATGAAGAGGAGGTCGCCCACCTCGACAGGCGGCAGCGCCCTGTGCGTCGCAAAGCGGTCGGAGTTCTCGCAGAGCATGCCCGTCACGCTGTAGCGCTCCGTTGCTGGCACATCCTCTTTCCCCATGACCGTGATGTGGTGGTAGGCCCCATAGAGCATGGGACGCATGAGGTTTGCCGCACAGGCATCGACACCCACATAGTCATCGTAGATATGCTTCATATGGAGCACTCTCGTGACGAGTCCCGCGTAGGGACCCATCATGAAGCGGCCAAGCTCGGTCGCGACAGCGACATCCCCCATGCCTTCCGGTACGAGGATCTCGTTGTATGCCTCCTCTACGCGCCTGCCGATGAGCGCGATATCGTTCGGCTCCTCTTCGGGCTTGTAGGGAATGCCGACGCCGCCCGAGAGGTTCACGAGCGTGACCTTCACGCCGAATGCCTTCTTCAGCTTCACGGCGAGCGTGAAGAGCAGGCGTGCGAGCGCCGGGTAGTAGTCGTTCGTGACCGTGTTGGAGGCAAGCAGGGCATGGAGGCCGAACTCCTTGACGCCAGCTTCGGAGAGCTCGCGCACGGCTTCGAAGATCTGCTCTTCGGTCATTCCGAACTTCGCATCCTCAGGAGAGCCGAAGATGCCATTTGCGAAGGCAAAGTCGCCGCCTGGATTGAACCTCAGGCTCACGAACTCAGGAAGCGGATCTGCCACCTTCTTCAGGAGCGCGATATGGGAAATATCGTCCAGATTCACGCCGGCACCGAGCTTGACGGCGTAGGCCATCTCCTCTTCCGGCGTATCGTTCGAGCTGAACATGATATCGCGGCCCGTGATGCCCAGAGCCTCTGCGAGCATGAGCTCTGCCTTGCTCGAGCAGTCGACGCCGAAGCCATACTCATGGAGCATGCTTATGAGGACAGGATTGGGCGTTGCCTTGATTGCGAAGAACTCCTTGTAGGCAGGATTCCACGAGAAGGCATCCCTGACGCGCTCGGCGCAGTCCCTGATCCCTTTCTCATCGTAGATATAGAACGGTGTCGGATAGCTCTTCGCTATCTCCTCGAGCTGCTCCTTCGTCGCGAAGGGATGTCTGGTCTGCACGCGGCGCCTCCCTGGATGCCTGATGTGGCTATCGATATGCACCTGCAATCGTATACGCATCCGATTATAGGGAGCGGGGCCAGAATGCTCCCATCCCTGTAACAGAATGGATGCGCGGCGCCCACAGCGGCCCCACACGGCTGCATCACAATGGATGTAGCAACCTATCCATAGCACGGAAGGACCTTGCCTATGTCCAAAGAGCCGACTGCAGCAGACCTGCGCCAATGGCGGCGCGACCTGCACCAGATACCAGAGACCGATTTCGACCTGCCTGAGACGCTTGCCTATATCGAGCACGAGCTCGAAGGCGTGAGGGATGCCCTCGTAGCCAGTGGGCAGAAAGCGGAGATCCTCCACCCCTGCCGCTCCACTGTCTGCCTCTTCCTCGACCGCGGAAGCGAGCGCACGACAGCCCTCCGCTCCGATATGGATGCCTTGCCCGTCACAGAGACGACCGGCGTCCCCTTTGCCTCGACGCATCCGCACAAGATGCACGCCTGCGGACATGACGGACACATGGCAATGCTTCTGGGACTCGCGCACCATCTTGTCGCCTGTGCAGATGAGCTCCCCCGCTCGGTGCTCCTCGTCTTCCAGCCGGCAGAGGAGACGACGGGAGGCGCCCGGATTGTCTGCGAGTCGAACATCTTCAGGAAGGTCCATGCGGACAGGATCTTCGGCTTCCATCTCTGGCCCGATCTTCCGAAAGGCACGCTTGCCTCGAAGCCAGGACCTCTCCTGGCAGGCTCGCATGAGACCGACGTCACGTTCCTGGGCAAGGCGTCCCATATCGCGAAGGCAGACCAGGGAGCAGATGCCCTCTCTGCTGCCTGCCGCTTCCAGCGTGCGGCTGCAGACCTCCTCGAGGAACGCAGGACAGTGGAGCCCTGCATCCTGAAGTTCGGCCGCATGGAGGCAGGCTCTGTCAGAAACCAGATTGCCGATACGGCCAAGCTCGAAGGCTCCTTGCGCATCTTCTCCGACGCAATGGACACGCGCCTTCAGGACGAGGTCAAAGATCTCGCTGCCAGAGCCGCAGAGGCCGAGCGCTGCACCTCCGAGGTCCACTTCTCCCAGGGCTATCCCCCGGTCACGAACGACCCAGGCCTCTTCCAGAAGGCACTTGCCGTGCTTCCCGAGCTCGAGCTTCTGCCCGAGCCGCTCCTTATTGCCGAAGACTTTGCCTGGTACCAGCGCTACCTTCCCGGCGTCTTCCTGCTTCTCGGCACCGGCGAGAAGACGCCGCTCCATGCTGCAGACTTCAACTTCGACGAGTCTATCTTGACGGTGGGCCTTTCTGCCTACGAGCGCCTGATCCGCATGCCATAAGGGCGGACGGCAAGGACAGCAGAAAACACGAGAGGGCAGCCGGCTGGCTGCCCTCTCTTCATGTCCATCTGCTTTTCTGCTCCAGTTTGCGAACTCAGATCCTCTGCAGGCTTCCCACGAAGGACGCAAGACGGCGGAGACCCTCCTTGAGCGTCTCCTCGTCTGTCGCAGACGAGATGCGTACATGGCCGGCACAGCCAAAGCAGGTGCCCGGCACGAGGGCAACCCCTGCCTCCTTGATGGCACGGGTGCAGAAGCGCTCCGCACCGATCTGGCTCCCATCTGTATCTGCAAGCCCTGCGACCGATGGGAATGCATAGAAGGCGCCTTCTGGCACGACGCAGGGAAGGCCCATCTCCTGGAGAGCTGCAATCGTGATGTCGCGCCGCCTCTCGTAGCTCTGCCTGAAGGGCTCCACATCGCTTGCCAGTGCCTTGACAGCGGCGTCCTGCGTGAATGCGACGACGCTCGAGATGGCATACATGTGGACCATCGAAAGGGCAGGCATGAGGGGCTCTGGCGCCGCAAGCCACCCCAGGCGCCAGCCAGTCATGGCATAGGGCTTCGAGAAGCTGTTCACGACGATTGTCCGGTCCGCAAGCTCCGGATAGCTCTCGGCAAAGCCCGTGAACTCGTCCGCATAGACAAGCCGCTCATACACATTGTCGCAGATCACATAGAAGTCATGCTCACGGGCCAGCTCAGCCACAGCAGCCAGGCTTTCCTTCGTGAGCACGGTGCCTGTCGGATTCAGGGGCGAGTTCAGGATGATGGCCTTGGTCTTGGGGCCCACAAGAGCAGCGAGCTTTTCCTTCTCTATCTGGAAGCTGTCCTCTGACGTATCGAGCGTTATGGGATTTGCGCGGCAGATGCGCGCGATTGCATCGTAGAGGAGGAATGCCGGCGTGGGGATGATGAAGTCATCGCCCGGCTCCAGGATCGTCGTGAGGATCGTATAGATGGCCTCGGTCGCGCCCGAGGTGACGATGACCTGCTCCGGCAAAAACGCAAGGCCGCGCCCTGCCATGTAGGATGAGATGGCTTCCCTGAGCTCAGCTGTGCCATTGTTCGGCGGATAGTGGGTCTTGCCCTCTTCGAGCGAATGTGCAACCTCTGCACGGATGGGAGCAGGCGTCGTCTCCCCCGGCTCGCCGAGCGTGAGCGAGATGCACCCCGGCGTCTCATGCGCGAGACGTGCAAACTGGCGGATGCCCGAAGGCTTGAGCGTGGAGAGCGCCGTATTGAGCGTAAGCGGCATGAAAAAGTCCCTTCATCGGATATGGACATCCATTATCCTCCGAAGGGACCTTGCGCACATCAGATCGCTCACACTGCCATCAACTTGTAGCGTTGGCACCCAGAAGCTCGAGCACCTGCTTCTTGCAGGAGAGGAAGTCATCTGTGAGCGCGAAGGCAGAAGCGGAGAGACCTCCTCTTGGCACGGCAATCTCGCCGACAAGATGGCTCGGCCTGCCTTCTGAGGGGTTGCCGCCGAGGACATAGATCCTTCGTGCCATGCTCACCGCCTCGTCGACATCGTGCGTGATCATGAGGGTCGCATATCCGAGTTCCTCTGCCATGCTGCAGTACCAGCTCCTCATGTCCGCTCTCGTCAAGGCGTCCAAAGCGCTGAACGGCTCGTCCAGAAGCATCACATCGTTGCCCATGAGGTAGGTGCGCAGGAACGCCGCACGCTGGCGCATGCCGCCCGAAAGCTCCGAGGGCCACTTCTTCTGCGTCCCCTCAAGGCCGAAGCGGCCGAAGAGCGGTGCCGCCTTCGCACGTGCCTCCTCTTTCTTCATGCCTCCGAGCACGGGCGGCAGGGAGACATTGTCCTCGATCGTCTTGTGTGGCAGCAGGAGATCCTTCTGGAGCATGTAGCTCACCTTGCCCGGATGCCCCGTGATGTCTGTCCCATGCAGGAGCACGCGGCCCGCATCGGGGACGGTGAGTCCTGAGAGGGCATGGAGGATTGTCGTCTTGCCGCAGCCGGAGCGTCCGACAAGGCAGACGACCTCTCCTGGCGCTACCGACATGCTCACATGAGAGACGACTGCATGGACCCCATCCCAGGAAAGGACGAGATCGTCGGCTTCGAGCGCTGGCGTGTTTGCCGATTCTGCCATGGCCTCAAGCCTCGAGGTAGTCCATCGTCCAGCCGGCATTGACATCGAGCTTGTTCGTGACAAGGTCGTTGTCGTTGAGCCACTGGAAGTAGGCTGCCCAGCGGTCGGCGTCGATGATGCCCCAGGAGGAGGCATCTGCCTGGTACTGGCCAGCAAGATAGGTCTGGCTCTTCTTCACGAGGGCAGAGTCGAGCTCCGGCACCTCTTCGAGCAGGATATCCGCCGCCTCGTCCGGATTCTCGATTGCGTACTCGTAGCCCTTCTTCGCAGCGCGCACGAAGGCAGCAACCGTATCCGGATTCTCCTTGCAGAAGTCGTTGTTCGCAGCGAGGACCGGCGTATAAAAGTCGAAGACCGGATCCATCGAGATGAAGCTGAAGTAGTTCACCGGATAGTTCTGGACCGCAGCATTCTGCACAGCCCATCCCTCATAGACCCAGACGCAGTCGAACATGTTCGCCTTGAGGCCACTGACCTCGTCGTCCACGGAGTAGGCAACCATCTTGAGCTTCGAGAAGTCGCCGCCGTCTGCCTCCATGACCTGCTTGATCGTCGCCTGCTCGACCGGCATGTCCCACGTCGCATAGACATGGTCTTCCATCTTCTTTGCGGACGTGATGCCATCCTCCTGGCGGCTCATGATGCCAGAGGTGTTGTGCTGGATGATGGCAGCGACTGCCTGGATTGGAAGCGGATTGTCAGAGGCAAGGGCATTGGCAATGTAGTCCTGGTAGGAGACGCCCATCTGCGCCTGGCCCGAGCCGATCAGGGTCTCTGCCGTATCGTCTGCCGGCTGGATGATCGAGACATCGAGACCTTCATCGGCAAACCAGCCCTTCTTCTGGGCGACGTAGATGCCGGTGTGGTTCGTGTTCGGGGTGTAGTCGAGGCAGAAGTCGATATGCGTCGTTTCGGATGAATCCGAAGACGAGGAAGCAGACGAGCTCTGCGACTGGGACTGGGCACCGGAGTTGTCATAGGATCCGCAGGCGGCAAGAGCGCTCGTGCAGGCAAGGGCGCCTGCTCCCAAAAATGCGCGGCGGGAGAGATTCTTCATTTTCTGTTCTTCCTTTCTGCCTTGAGCCAAGGCATGGTGAGTTTCTGGAGTGCATCGACGCCCTTCATGAGGAGAAGGGAGAGGGCCGAGATCAGGATGATCACGGCAAACATGCGGTCATAGGAGAACGACTTCCTGACGCGTGTCATGTACACGCCGAGTCCGCTGAAGCCGCCGAGCCACTCGGCGATGACAGCACCGACGATTGCGTAGGTAGCTGAGATGCGAAGGCCGCTATAGAACTCATTCAGGGCTGCCGGCAGCTTCACCTGCCAGAAGATCTGCCAGCGGCTTGCGTTCATCGTGCGCATGAGGTCGAGGAGATCGGGGTCGACCGAGCGAAATCCCGAGACGAGCGAGACCGTCACGGGGAAGAAGGTGGAGATAACGACGAGGACGATCTTCGGCGCCAGGCCATAGCCGAACCAGAGGACGAGAAGCGGCGCGATTGCGACCGTCGGAATCGTCTGGCTGATCGTGACGAGAGGATTGAGCGCCAGTGCCACGCCCTCGAAGCGGTCCATCAGCACTGCCACGACAAAGCCGACGGCGACGCCGATAACGAGGCCCAGGATGGACTCGACAAGCGTCGTCACGGAGTGCGAGGCAAGAAGCCCTGCATCGGTCACAAGCGCCGTGATAACCTGGGTCGGGCTCGGCAGAAGGAAGTTCGGGATGAGGCCGACCACGACGACAAGCTGCCAGATTGCAAGGATCGCCAGTATCGTCAATGCAGGAATCATGACGGCACGGCGGTGCGCACGCTTCCTGCGCTCGGCAAGCAGCTCCTCTGTCTTCTTCTCCGTCTCTTCGGAGACGTCCTCGCTAGGCAACGTCTTCGCTCCTGTCCTGGAACTCGCTGTCCGTGGGGTGGTACTTCCCCACCTTGTGCTCTGTGGTCATTACGTCGCCCTCAGAGCGGTAGTCGATCTTCACATAGGTCGCCACGTGCTTGCAGCCGGCCTTGGCGCCGACGAGCTGGCACTGCTTCACGATCTCCATGCACTCGTCGTAGTCACCCTCGATAGCGGTCTCGAAGGGCCCTACGAAGTAGTCGATGCCCGTGGAGTCGATGTAGGCGATGACCGCATCGACGATGCGGCACACCTCTTCGTCGGTTGCCGCATCGAGCGGCAGATACTGGATTGCGACAGAGCAGTTCATGCATATCCTTTCCGGGCACCAAAAAGGCGCCCTGCATCTCGTAAGGCGCCCGAACACGTTGCTCTGGTCCCTACGCCGGCATTATCCGGATCAGGTAATTGGGTCGTGGCAGGAGGTGCCACCTCTCAGCCGGGCCATAGCCCCAGCTCCCCCATGTCAAGGCCATTATAGCGCGCGCACAGTCCATCACAAACACCCAGGTAGATTGGGTCATATGACTGTTTGCGAGGCTCAATTACAGACTTCATACGAACGGTTCCGGAAGTCAGCTGTACATGTGCGGATGGATGGCGGAACCTGTGCGGTGGTGGCCGGAGGGGCCGGCCAGACGACGTGCAGGAAGAAGCTGACATCGCATGTCCGGAAGATCCAGGAAGAAAGGGAGGAAGCCACAGTCCAGGGCATATCTGAGTCTGACGAAGCCGGAGAGGAGGCTGGTCGAGGAAGGCCTCGACCGCGGCAACAGCTGCATCCGTTCGGCTAGCTGCAGGAATCCTGACCTGCCCCCCGGAGTGTACGGATGACAGGTGAAATCAACCCCGGCAAGCGCAGCGCCCATCGAAGCCGCCATCAGACGCAAGCTCCCCATGACATAAAAGCCGGAGCGGGAGAAGCCCTCCTGCTCCGGCTGGTTCAGACAGAATGCCTGCCGCTCTATGCAAGCCCGAAATCACGCAGGCAGAGATCGAGATCTTCCTCGAACGTCCCGAGCTCGATGCCAGCAGCTTGAATCTTGTCGGATGCCAGACGGAAATCGCGCGGAGCCTCTGCATACGTCTTCTCATCGGGCAGGATGATGCGCTCTGTGATTCTGGAATCACAGCCAAGACGTGCAGCAATCACCCGTGCTGCCTCATAGGTCGTATAGGGATTCTGGCTCGCAAGATGGTAGACGCCAGACGGCAGTGCCAGAATCTTCGGCAGCTGTCCAGCAAATCTCTGTGCGTACGTCATGTTTCTCCGCTCATGCACGCGGAAGCCTGTCGGCGTATCCGTTCGGAGCGCCCGCATCACGTTCGTGAGGATGTTGGGGGAAGGATGCACGCCCGGCAGCGCAAGGCCGAACATCCAGGAGAAGCGGAGGATCACATAGTCCTCGAGGTGCTCCTGGATCCAGAGATCGGCCTCTGCCTTCTGCTGGCCATAACGGCTGACCGTCCCCATCTCATCCGTTTCGCAGTATGGTGCCTGTCCCGGCGCGGCATTGAAGCACTGCTCGGTCGAGATGAAGACAAGCCTCTTGCCCCGCTCCTGGCAGACGCGAGCAATCTCGATAGCGGACTCCGTATTCACGCGATGTGTGCCTTCGGAGTCCTTCTCGCAGTGTGCCGTCGTGGCATCTGCTGCCATATGGAGGCAGATATCGAAGTCTGCCTTCCTGAAGCGCTCTGCTACCCGCTCGGGATCAGCGAAGTCCACGTCGCTATGCGATACCCGGATGAAGTCGTAGGTGCCTGCGTTGTAGAGCTGCGCCAGACTTGCAAGATATCCGTGCGCACCGGTAATCAAGACCCGCTCTCTTGCCATGTCTCCTCCTATTTGCCTTCATCTTCGAACTCGCAGGAGTGTGCTGCATAGCTCCTGAGCACGCGGCAGCATCCCTCAACGGTGTAGCTTCCGGCAGATGCCGGAACGATAAGGGAACGTGTGGGAGCAAGCGCTGCAGTTCCGTCCTCAGTCTCCACTTTTGCCGTGCCGGCTACGCAGGAGATGATGTGATAGCGGCTACAGGTATCCTGCGTCCAGCTGCCTCTGACATCAGCCACATCAGAGACGAAGATGCTGGTCGTGATGCCCCGGCGAACGCCCGCAGGAGCCTTTGGATCCAAGGCGCCAAGCCTTCTTGGCTCAGGCCTGCTCTCAGTCCTCAGCACATCGAATCCCTGCTTCACATGGAGCTCGCGGCCACGGCCCCAGTCGCAGATGCGGTAGGTCTTGAAGCCGAAGGATCCTACCTCCAGCGCAAAGACGCCTGCACCGAGTGCATGGAGCGTCCCTGCCGGCACAAGCACGAAGTCACCTTCCTCTACAGGGATGCGGCGCCCATAGCGCTCGCCAATCGTGTCATCTGCTGCAGCTACACGCAGAGCCCCGACATCGTCTGTCGTCGTTCCGAGTATGATGGTCGCACCCGGATCTGCCGCCAGGATGTACCAGGACTCCGTCTTCTCGTGGTCGTGCTCATGTGCCTGGGCATACGCCTCATCGGGATGTACCTGCACGGAGAGGTTCTGGGCAGCATCCATCGTGAGCACCTGCACGATGCCAGGATCGCCTGCACACTCCCCCATGATCTCTTCTCGATGCTCGTCGATGAGCCGGTCGAGCGACATCCCGTCGAAGGGGCCTCCCTCGACCATGTTCACGAGTCCCTCATGTACAGAGACGTCGAACGACTCGCCGTACCAGACATCCGCCTCGAGTCCTCTCGCCTCATTGATTCGAGGACCTGACCAGACGGGAGAGATGTAGTTTGGCCTCAAGAGTATCGGTCCCATAGAGGTCCTTACAGCTCGAAGATGTCCGTGCCGGACTCGGCTGCACGCTGCTTGAGCTCTTCCATGATGGGAACGCCGGCACTGCAGCCAATGCGCTCGGCGCCTGCCGCGACCATTGCAAGGAAGGCATCGGCCGTGCGGATGCCGCCTGCCGCCTTCACCTTCACGCGCGGATCGACATGCTCCCTCATGAGGCGGACATCCTCGACCGTAGCGCCACCTGTCGAGAAGCCGGTAGAGGTCTTCACAAAGGTCGGCAGCACCTTCGAGGCCACCTCGCAGAGCTTCAGCTTCTCCTCATGCGTGAGCAGGCAGTTCTCGAAGATCACCTTGGAAGGCACACCTGCCTCGCGGCAGACACGCACGATCTGCGATATCTCCGATGCGATGTAGTCCCAGTTGCCCGCCTTCACTTCCGTGAGGTTCACGACATAGTCGATCTCGTTCGCGCCATTTGCAAGGGCATCCTTCGTCTCGAAGACCTTCGTGGCAATCGAGGTCTGGCCGAGCGGGAAGGAGATGGCAGCGCCCGTATGGACATTCGTGCCAGCAAGCAGGGTCGAGCAGAGCTTCGACTGCACCGAATTGACGGCAACCATATGGAAGCCATACGTCACTGCCTCATGGCAGAGCTTCTCCATGTCTTTGCGCGTCGCATCGGGATGCAGATTCGTATGGTCGACCATATACGCAAGCTCTGAGATCGTATAGCGCTTCATGCATGCTCCCTTTCCGGAAGGCAGGCACCATGTTCTGCCTCTGTCGGTCTTTATGTCTGACATAATAGCGCCTATAGCTGACCTCTATGCCGCAATTGCCTGACTTTCTTGCAGAAGATTCTTTCAAGCAGCAGATACCTGGACCAGAATTTGCTGCTTTCCCAGACTTTTTATGTCATACCTTACTTCACGCCATTCCCAGTCACCTACAATGGGGGCATCCACACAGACGAAAGGCCAGACGTGGCAGAGACGCTCTACGACAGGATAAAGGACGACCTTCTCGCGAAGATCAAGGACGGGACCTATCCCGAGGGCACGACCATCCCCACGGAGATCGAGCTCGCGCAGGCCTACGGCGTGAGCCGGCCCACTGTTCGCCAGGCGCTCCAGATCCTTGCAAGCGAGGGCTTCCTGGAAAAGCGCCGCAAGCGTGGCACGATCGTTACGCATCCCAAAGTAAGCCAGCGCGGATTCACGATGGAGCTCGCAAGCTTCGAGGATGCGATGCGTCTGGCAGGACGCATGCCGAGCACGAAGGTGCTCACGTTCCGCCGCGAGCGTGCAGGCGAGGCGGTGCAGGAGGCGCTCGAGCTCTCCCCGGGAAACGAGGTCTACAAGCTTGTGCGCCTGCGCTATGCAGACGGAGAGCCCAATGTCTTCGTGGAAAGCTACATCCCCTATGCACTCTATCCCGGGCTCGACCAGTACGACTTCGACACGAAAAGCCTCTATGCCGCCATGAGCGAATGCGGGAAGCAGGTCATGCGTGCACGGCGCCACCTCGAGGCCATCAAGGCAGAAGGTGCCACGGCAGCGCTTCTCGATGTGGAGCCAGGAGACCCCCTGATCGTCTTCCACTCCGTCGCGCGCGATGCGGACGGGACAGCGGTGGAGTACTCCGTTGCCACCTACCGCGGAGACAGCAACTCGTTCGATCTCGAGGTAAGCAGGAGTTCCTGAATCCCTCCCATAAAAGCAGGAAGCCCGTACAGGACGTTCATTTCCGTCCCATACGGGCTGTTCTTCCCTGCTTTTCTCCATGCAGGCAGTCCTAATGCTTGCCTGCAGCAAATGTGCCGACACGTCTGGAGCAGAGACCCTGCATGGTCCCGAGGTCGACCTTCGGATTCCTGAACTTCCTGGCCCAGTTCGGACACTCTCCAAGCAGGTCCTTCCAGCTGAAGGAGACGAGCATCCCCATCATCTTGCGGCTCGCCGGGTCGAACTCGTCGGTGCCGCACGCGACGCATACCTTCGCTATCGTCTTCTCGATCTCGGCATCCGTCACGAATGCCTCGATGATGGCAGGCTCCACCTGTTCATGAAAGGCAGGCTTCCTTCCCTGCCGCTTGAACTCGTCGAGCACGATCTTCCCGTATGCCATGCGGCCGAACTGGTTCTTCCAGCCAGGCACCTTGCAGACGACGCCCTCGCCGACCTTGCCGGTCCCCTCGATAAGGAAGTCGTTCCTCTTTGCAAGATCGAGAACATCTACCTCAGTCGGATGGTCAAGCACAGCCAGAAGCTTCACGAAATAGGGCTCGAGGCCCGCCTTGGCAAGCTCCTCCCTCCACGTGGGCTCGGGGAGATATCCTCCAGCCTCCTCGCCGAGCACGTCGTAGATGAACAGCGTGCCCAGAGCCCTCTTGTCGTAGCCCTTGAAGGAGCCGATGAGCTTGTCCTTGCCCATCCACTCGCCGTAGACGACCTGCGCTGGATGTGCCCTGCAGTATTCTCTCAGAAGCTTTGCCTCTTGAGCATCGCCTGTAGCCCACGCGAAGAAGCCGGCATTGTCCGACTCGGCAGAAAGCGTGCGCGTACGCGATCCTGCGCCGAGTGCGCCCGTCTCCTCATCCCAGAAGACGCAGGCATTCGTTCCATCTATCTTGGATGAGACATACACGCAATCATTGTCGAGAAGCCCCTCGCATTCCTCTGTGCCGAGCCGCTCGACATGCGTGTACTTTGCATACACTGCCATGTCCCTTTCCTCCTTCTGCTGAATCTCTCTATGGTTCATCTGCCTCTGCCGAAGCAGCAGGCAGCAGCATCGCAGCCTACGCCCGATGCCTTGATACGTTTTTTCATGCACTTGGTCGGGGCGGCGGGATTCGAACCCACACGGCCCTATGGCCACGGGCACCTGAAGCCCGCGCGTCTTCCGTTCCGCCACGCCCCGAAAAGGCTGCTTCGATGCACGGAGCACGATATGCAGCAGCAATGAGCTGTCCGGCAGGAGCTCTGCCTCATCTCGGCATGGCTCCATGGCGGGCTGTCATTCGGCAGCCTATTCTTGCTTTCCGGATGAGCTCTTATTCCTCGCTATGCCGCTCTTGAGGCATGCCTGTGCAGCCTGCGCAGGGCATGCTCCTGGCGCTGTCGTCGCGCCTGCCAGCCCCGCTGGAGAAGCATCCTCTCGCGCCTGACCTCTTCGAGCTCACGGCGGAGCCCGGCATTCTCGAGCTCGAGCCGGGCTATCTCGGAAGCGGCATCATCGCTTCCCGCAGCGCCGAGCTTCCCTTCGCGGGCGCGGCAGACAAGACGGCGAAGGTCTTCCCTGCGGTAGAGCGTGCTGCGCGATACAGCCGATCGCTCTGCGACAGAGTAGAAGGAGACGGGCTCATGCTGGACAAGCAGCTCCGCTACAGTCCTGCCCACTCTGATAGAGATGCTCTCGCTCATATCCTGCGGCACGCTGATGGTGCAAGCTGAATCATGCTCGTTCATGTTCCCTCCCCTTCCTCTGGGATGCTGGTCTTCTCTGGAAGGCTCTTCCTTCCGGCACCTTATTCTTGCACCGAAAAGGCAGCTCAAAGGCGAGATTGCCGAAATGGGACGAATGAGACTATGGAAGGTTGCCTTCATGTCGAGTTGAGCCGCATTGGGAGCTTTCCCACCATAGCCTCCAACAGAAAGCGCCGCCCAGATGCAGCTCTGGACGGCGCAGGTCAAGACATTGCGAATGCTCTGCTATTTTCTGATGAACTTCTGGTCGCTCTCAGGCATGCCCGCCTCATCCGAGACATAGCGCTCGAACGTCATGTGCAGGTCGTACTTGTCGCGCAGCTCTGCAATCGTCTTCATCATCGGCGATGCATGGTGGGCATCGATTGCCGCCTGGTTCTCCCAGGAGTCGATCAGAAGGACGGTCTCCGGGTCGTCGAAGGAGACCCAGTACTCATAGCGGAGATTGCCCGCTTCAGCACGGATGGCATCGACCGTACCCGACGCTTCCATTTCCTCGGCGAACTTCTTTGCGCTGCCGTCTTTTCCCGTATACCTCAGATTGACCGTGATAGCCATTGCGTCTCCTCCATCTCGCTTGGCACAGCCTATAGTTTCGACTCTACAGCTCCCTCAGCACCCGGGCCGGCACGCCGCCGCAGACGGTATTGCTTGGGAGGTCCTTTGTGACGACAGCCCCCGCTGCGACGACGGCGTTGTCGCCGATCGTCACGCCTGGAAGGACCGTCGCATTGCCGCCGATACAGCAGTCCTTGCCTATCGTGACCGGACGGGTCGTCATGATCAGATACCTCGTCCCATCCGCCCTCGTCCCGAAACGCTTCGACGCGTCCATATTGTGCTCGCCGCAGCAGATCTTCACATCGGGAGCGATGAGGGTGCGGTCCCCTATCGTTATGAGATTCGAATCGAGGAATGTGCGGTTCATGTTCACGAGGACATCGTCGCCGAGGCTGATGTGCACGCCGTATGTACAGCGGAAGGGAGCCATAAGGACAGCACGTGCTCCCATATCTCCCAGGAGCTCCTCTGCAATCTTGTGCTGCTCTTCCGGATTGTCCGTTCCGTTGAACTGGCGCAGGCGCTCCGGCTTGCGGCTGCCCGGAATCGGCACGATCCAGGGCTTCTTGCAGAGCATCCAGGCAAGCGATATCTGGACATCGGCTGCATGATGCTTCTCGGCGAGCTGGGTGATGAGCTCGATCAGCGGACGTGCACGCCTCTCGCCTTCCTCGGTGTACTGGGGCATGCCGAGACGGTAGTCCTGTGCACCTTCGAACTTGGTCTTCGACGAGTAGGCGCCTGTCAGGAATCCGTTTGTCAACGGCGAGAAGGCGACAAGCGCCACATCGAGCTCCTCGAGCACCGGGAAGAGCGGCTCATGCCATCCTGCCATGATCGAGTGGCGGTTCTCGACAGCAGCAACCGGGCAGACCGCATCGGCGTGGCACAGATACTCTTCGTTTGCCTCCGAGATGCCCCAGGCACGGATCTTGCCTTCCTTCATGAGATCGGCCATGGTGGAAGCGACCGCCTCAGGCTCGACCTTGGGATCGATGCGGTGCTGGCAGCAGAGATCGATATGGTCGGCCTGAAGGCGCCTGATGCTTCCCTCAGCAGACTTCCTGATGGACGCAGGCGAAGAATCCATCACAAGCGTGCGGTCGGCAGCATGCTGGACGCCGAACTTCGAGGCGATGACCACGCTGTCACGGACCGGCGCAAGCGCTGCTCCCACGACATCCTCGTTGTGGGCCTTCGTGCCATCGGGACGCATCCCGACATAGCACTCGGCCGTATCGAAGAACGTATAGCCCATCTCATAGGCTTCGCGCACGACACGCTCAGCCTCGGCATCCGGCATCAGGTCTCCGCTTGCGTGCGTGAGTCCCATGCAGCCCATGCCCAGAGGCGATACCTCGATGCCACTCTTTCCCAGTACCCGCCTCTCCATCTTTGTGCCCTTCCTGGTCCCGGAGCCGAAGTCCCCTCCGGCATCCCCGCCGCGCCTCTTCGGGGATGCAGGGATCCTCTTCCTGACGATTTCAGTGCAAGGGCAAGGGGACAAGATCCCACCTGCTGATTCTGCAGGTCGCTATACGTTTCACGTATACGGAGACGTATCTAATCTCTGTCTTCTGCGCAGCATGCTGTATCCAGCATTCAGGGCTTTCCGCCCATAGTCTGCAGCTTCAAGGACGGGATGAGATTGCTGGTCATAGCGTAAGACACTTGATAGCTATGCACCATGCGTTCAGCAGAGCACCCCAGCGCCAGATCCGGCGGCGGGAATGTCCCTTCTGGAATGCTGGCTTCCGGGGCTCTAGACGCGCTTCCTTGCATCGGCATTCACACGCTCGTTCCAGCCTTCTGGCATGCAGCCGCAAGCACGCATGGCAACCGTCGCTTCTGCCATCGCCTGATAGGCAAGGTCCACACCGGCGCCATCTGCAACATACTGCGCTGCATGGTCCGAAGCGATGCCGAGACGGTCTGCCTCTGCGGCGGCATCGATGTTTGCGCCGAGGAATACGAACTCCCATCCCTGGCGCTGATAGCCCTCGATCATCCGCTTCACGCGTGCATAGGTATAGCGGTGGCTTGCATTCTCGTAGCCATCGGTGATTACGACAAAGACGACATGCTCAGCGCGAAAGCCCTCTGGCTGATAGCTCTGGACCTTTGCCGTATGGGAGATGGCGCCACCGAGCGCATCGAGCAGTGCCGTGGAGCCGCCTGGCTCGTAGTCACACCTATTCAGCGGACGCACGTGCTCGATGGGGACACGGTCAAGCGCGGCACGCGTGCCATCGCTGAAGAACACGGCAGAGACGTTCGCCTTGCCATCCGCCTCCCGGTTCTTCCTGAGCATGGAGTTGAAGCCGCCAACCGTATCCTTCGCCAGATCGTACATGGAGCCCGACTCGTCGACGACAAAGACAAGCTCTGTGAGCCCTTGCTGCACCTTCCCATGAAGCTTCAGGACATCATGTGTGCCGGACCCGTTCCTCTTCTGGAAGTCTGCATGCTGAGACATATCTGCTCCTCTCTGGTGGCCTTGGCCGCCCTGACCTCGTTGCTGCCACGAGTCTAGGAGAGGGAGCCTCTCTGCAGGTAGCCTTTGAGGCGACATCCAGGAAGAGGGCTTCAGGCGACACCCAAGAGCTGCTGGTCATGCTTGAAGAGCGCATAGTTGATCTCGTCGATATCGCAGATGCCATGCCCGATATAGAACTCGACGATCACATCGAACTTGCTGTTGTGCGCAAGCGAGTAGCCGGCACGCCTCAGCAGGAGCTCTGTCTGATCGAGATCGAGCCCGAGCGCTACGGCAAGCGCAAGCACGACCCGCTTGCTGGGATGGATCTTGCCCGACCGGAGCTTGCTGAAGTACTGCCTCGTGAGATTCGCACGGTTATAGACCTCAGCATCCGTCATGCCCCTTGCATCGATCATGGAGAGCAGGGTCTCCGGAAACGAGGCGTCGAGATTGCGGAGAAGATCGTCGAGCTCGTCTTCAGGAGTTGCCTCGTAAGCGCTTGGCATGGGTGCCGAGGCAGAGAGCGGCGCTCCTCCAGAGGAGGTGCCTTCGTCGAGGAACTCGAGCTCGCGCCTGCGGCTGCGCCTGTCCTTCTGCATTGCCTCGTCGACATAGGTCTCGCCGATGTATTCCTCGAGGTCGCGGTCGAGCTTCCGCGCTGCCTTCGTCGCGTCATGGCCGAAGACGCAGAGATAGACATCCATATCGGGAGCATCCGGCTTGGCTTTGGCCTCTTCTGTGAGCCAGCTGCGGATAGCCTCTGTGGCAATCTCGAGGGCAAGGCTCTTGGGGCAGCCGAAGATGCCAGACGAGATCAGTGGGAAGGCAATCGAGGTGGCACCGAGCTTCCCTGCCAGATCGAGCGAGCTCATGTAGCAGCCCGAAAGAAGCTGCCGTTTCCGTGAGTCCGGGCCCGGCATCGCATCCCACCGGGGCCCTGCCGTATGGATGACCCAGCGCGCCTGGAGCGCAAAGCCCTGTGTCGCAACAGCACTGCCGCATGCGACATGGCCGATCTTTGCACAGGCAGCCTTCATCTGCTCTTCACCGGCTGCGCGGAAGATGGCACCACAGACACCGCCGCCCATGATGAGGCGCTCATTGGCAGCATTGACGATTGCATCGACCTTCATATGGGTGATGTCCTGGCGGACAATCGAAAGAGGCATGGCACTCCTATCGCAGAAGAGATCTCTTCCTACGATACCCGACTGCCACGGCAGGAATGAATTCCGGCCCTCAGTGGCGGTAGTAGAAGACCGCTATCTGCGTCCGGCTCCTGAGCCCCAGCTTTGCCAGAATCGACGAGATGTGGTTGCGCACGGTACCTTCGCTCATGCAGAGCGCGGCGGCAATCTCTGCGTTGCTCAGGCCGTCTGCGATGCCTGCAACCACTTCGCGCTCCCTGTCTGTAAGGCAGGAAAAGGCAGAAAGATCGTGCTCTGACGGTGCCTGCTTCTGCGAAAGCGAGGCAGCACGCGCCAGCACCTCCCCCTCGAGCACGCTCTGCCCTGCCATCACGGAGCGCAGGGCGGGAGCAATCGTAGCCACATCCTGCTTGATAAGGTAGCCACGGGCACCGAGCTTCAAGGCCTGCACGATATAGTCGTCGTCCGAAAACGTCGTGAGGAAGACGATCCGCGCAGAAGGATCTTCTTCGAGCATCCGCTCTGCTGCAAAGAGCCCATCCTTTCCCGGCATCTGGATATCGAGGAGGGCAATGTCTGGATGGAGCTGCGAGAAGAGGGATACTGCCTCTTCCCCGCTCGTGCCGGTACCGGCGACGTCGATATCGGGTTCTGCACCCAGAATCGTTGCAAGCGACCTCACGACGATTCTGTCATCATCCACGACGATAATCCTCACGCCTGCCTCCTTCGGGGGACGGATGCAAAGACCGAGAACTGCTTTCCGTCGGCTGTGACGGCAAATGTGCCGCCCAAGCTCTCGACACGCTCACGCATGCTGCGAAGGCCCATGCCCTGCTCTTCGAGCTCGGACGCCTCTTCGGGCACCGCTCCATCATTGACAATCCTGAGCTGCCAGATGCCTGGCATCTCGGCCACATGCACAGAAGCACGCCCCGCCCGGGCATGCCGTGCTGCATTCGTGAGCGCCTCCCGCGTCACCGCCACAAAGCAGCGGAAGACCTCCCGGGGCGGCAGCTCCTCTATCCTGCAGTCGACCGCGACCTCGGCGATGCCGCTTTCCCTGCCGAGCCGGTTGAGCTCTGTCCCAAGATCGTGTGCCGAATCATCGAGCGCATGCACGCTCGTACGCATCGAGCTCAGCGCTTCGTTGAGACCGCCTGAGAGCTCTTCGAGCTCCCCTGTCGCTGCCGCATCGTCTCTATGCACGACCTTCAGCGCTTCGACCTCAAGCACGAGACGCGTGAGCATATGCCCTACCGAATCGTGGATCTCTCTTGCAATGCGCGTGCGCTCGGCAAGCGCTGCTGCCTGCGTCTCCGAGACACGGGCATCCTCGAGCTCCTGCATCTTGCCTCTGAGCGCAAGCACCTTGTCGGAGAGATCGTCCTGTGTCTCGTGCAGCTTCTCTCCAAGCGCAAGTTCCTGCCCGCAGCGCCAAGAGAGCGCTTCGGCCAGAACAGTGATTGCAAGAAGAAGGAAGGCTTCACCCAGAGACGCTCTGCCCGCCGCCCAGGGGATGAGGGCACAGGCAGGACCCGCCCAGGCAAGCCACTTCCATCCCGAGCGCGGCAGGTCATAGGCAAGGAGCGGAAGTGCCGCTCCGGCCCCAGGCACGCTGGCCAGAAGAATGCAGGATGCACAGCTCAGGCAAGATGCAGCCTTAGGCACACGTCCGCAGATGAGCTCGTAGGCAGCGCTTGCGCAGACTGCCAATAGCAGTGCGCTCACTGTCTGAACAGGCGCCTCGCCCGCCAGCGCAGCCAGCGCCAGGCAGGCAAATCCCATCAGTGTCTTGTCAGCCGCTCTCTCCATGGGACAAGTATAAGCGCAGATGCCCTCCATCCTTTTCAGCCGGAGGAAAGCATGAGCAGACCATGACAAATGTCATGGTGCAGGTGGTGACGGAGGTCACTTCCGAAAGGCACGCCGTTCCCTGAGAATTGCATCAGCAGCCTTGGAAAGGAGTCCGCCATGGAATCCAGCACACCCGTCGTCCACATCGACAACCTCGTGAAGCGCTACGGCGAGCTCGTTGCCGTAGACCATCTCTCCCTCGATATCATGCCTGGCGAGATGTTCGGACTCTTGGGTCCCAACGGCTCCGGCAAGACGACAACCATCAACTGCATCCTGCAGCTTCTGACCTATGACCATGGCAAGATCGAACTCTTCGGCAAGCCCATGAAGCCCACAAGCTACGACCTCAAGCGCCACATCGGAGTCGTGCCCCAGGAGGTTGCCGTCTTCGACGAGCTCACGGTACGCGAGAACGTGGACAGCTTCTGCGCGCTCTATGTGCCAGACCGGACGCAGCGCCGTGCACTGGTGGATGACGCTATCGCCTTCGTAGGACTCGAGAAATTCGAGAAGTTCCGCCCGAAGAAGCTCTCGGGTGGACTGCTCCGTCGCCTCAACATCGCCTGCGGCATCGCGCACAGGCCCGATCTCATCATCCTCGACGAGCCGACAGTCGCGGTCGACCCCCAGAGCCGCGAGTCCATCCTCTCCGGCATCGAGCGCCTGAATGCAGAAGGCGCGACCGTGATCTACACCTCGCACTACATGGAAGAGGTAGAGCGCCTCTGCAGCCGCATCATGATCATGGACCATGGACGCTCGGTCGCAAGCGGAAGTGCAGACGAGCTCAAGGGCATGATCGGCACCGGCGAGAAGATCTCGATCGAGGTCGGCAGCATGGACGAGACAACGCTCGAGCAGCTGCGCTCGCTTGAACTTGTGCGCCGCGCAGAGATGGCAGACGGCATGCTCCGCGTCCAGTGCGCCGCTGGCGCCCACAATCTCCAAGACATCCTCGCCGTGCTTGCCGGAGCGCACATCGCCTACGGCCGCGTGCTTTCGGAGCCGCCGACCCTGAACGATGTCTTCCTCGAGATCTGCGGACGAGAGCTCCGCGACGAGGCGTAAGGAGGCAGCCATGCTTGCAAGCTTCAAGACCTGTGTCCTTGCGCTTGCGCGCGACAAGGCGCTCCTCGTCTGGGCCCTTGCCTTTCCGATCATCCTGACCTGCATCTTCATGGGCATGTTCTCAGGATTCGACGATGCCTATGCGATGGTCGGCTCCACGCTCGGCGTCGTGCACGACGAGAGCTTCGAGAAGGCAGCAGGCCTCGATGCGACGCTCGCTTCCATCTCCGACACAGACTCGGAGAGCCACATCGCAGACCTCGTCTCTTTCGAGACAGAAGAGGAAGCAAAGGACGCAGCCGATGCAGGAAGAATCGATGCCTACCTCACCGTCTCAGATGACGGAGTGCCCGAGCTGCATGTGAGCGCCTCGAGCCTGAGCGAGCATGGAAACCTCCCCGCCTCGGTGCTGACCGAAGTGCTCGATACCTACGTGAGGATGCGCTCTGCGATTGAACACATCACAGCGCTGCGCCCCGATCTTGTGCAGTCAGGGGCAGCGCTCGCTGCTTTCCAAGCAGGAGCTGTGAGCACGGTACGCCTCACCGCCACGAAGACGGCACCCGCCCCGGATGTCCGCTACTACTATGCCCTTCTTGCTATGGCAGCAGGACTTGGTGCCTCAGCTGCCATGCAATCGGTGAGAAGGCTTCTGCCCGAGGCAGGACCTGTCGGCGCACGTACGACGCTTGCCTCGACGCCCCGCTGGCGCATGCTTCTGGGCACGCTTCTCGGCACCTGGCTCTGCGAGTTTGCCTGCATGTTCGCAGCCTTCCTCTTCATGCGCTTCGTCGCCGAGGTCGATTTCGGCGACAATGCAGCGCTCGTCCTTCTTGCCATCTTCCTCTCGACGCTCGTGGCCTGTGCAGCAGGTGCCCTCCTCGGCACGATCCCTGCCATGGAGAGCGGCATGGTCTCAGGTCTCACCTGCCTGCTTTCGCTCTTCACGGGGCTCTATGGCCCGGCCTCGCAGTCGCTTGCCGACCTCGTCGAATCCTCGGTGCCTTTCCTTGCCTATGCAAATCCGCTCTGGGAAATGACGAACTGCTTCTATGCCCTGCTCTACTATGACACGCTCGATGCCTTCCAGGCGCGCTGCACAGCCCTTGTCCTCATGGCGCTGGCATTTTTCGCCCTGGCATCCTTCGGTATGAGGAGGATCTCTCATGAGCACCTTTAAGACCTACCTCAAGATCCTGTCTGCCCACAAGATCTATATCGTGATCTACCTCATCCTCATCTCCTCTGTCGGCATCATCTCCGGTCTCGGCAGCGCCTCGCCGGATACGGCAGAATTCCGTCCCGCCTCCGTGAGCGTCGCTGTGATCGACCGCGATGGCTCCCGGCTCTCCGAGGCGCTTGCCGCGCATGCAAAGGACGGCAACGATGCCATGGACATCCCGGATGACAAACTCGCCATTCAGGATGCCCTGGCCCGCGATACGGTCTCCTACCTTCTCGTCATTCCCGAAGGCTGGGGAGATGCCCTCATGGATGCCGCCGCAGCCGGGACAGATGCCCCTCCGCTCGAGACCTACATCTCCTATCAGTCCGGCCGCGGCAGGCTCCTCGACCTCGAAGTCACGAGCTATGCAAATGCGCTCTACGGAAATGCGGCTGTGCTAGGCGGAGATGCAGAAGGCATTGCGGACGCAGCGGACAGCGCCTGGAAGGAGAGCGCCGCGACCTCCCTCATCGCCCAGAAGGCATCTCCCCTGCCGTCGTCCATCGTGGTTGCAGCAGAGTTTTCCGCCTATCCCATCTTTGCGAGCGTGACCGTCTGCATCGCTGTCCTCATGGCCGAGGTCAACAGGGCTCCGGTGAAGATGAGAAGGCTTGCCTCTCCCGAACCGTCACGCACCAGAAGCCTTGCGCTCTTCGCTGCCTGCGCCGCAGTCGCACTCATTGCTTGGGTATGGAACTTCGGCCTCCAGGCTGCCATCCTGGGACGCGCTGCCATCGCGGACTCGCCTGTGCAGATGGCAATCGTCGGTGCCGCCCTGCTTGCCTATTCGCTCGTCTCGGCCGCCGCAGGCTTCCTCATGGGCCAGCTCGGCTGCTCCGAGAATGCTTCCAACGCGATTGCGAACATCCTCGGCATGCTCTTCTCCTTCCTGGGCGGCGGCTGGACAGGGCTCTCGCTTCTGCCCGACTCCATCATCGCGCTTGCCCATTTCACGCCCTCGTATTGGTCTGCACTTGCAATAGAGGGTGCCAGCGCAATGGCAGATGCCACGCCTGCGGCTGCTGCTCCCCTTCTGGCCGACATCGCAATCTGTGCCCTCTTCGGCCTAGCCTTCCTCCTTGTCGGCATGGTCCAGGGCAGGACACGCTCCCGCAGCGAGACGGCCTAGCCATGCATCCGCAATCAGCAAAATCACGAAGAGAGGCAGCTACTCGGCTGCCTCTCTTTCCTTGAGGAAGTCGATATACTCGTTGCCCCAGTCCTCGATAGCGTCGAGGACCTTCTGGAACTTCTTGCCGATAGGCGTGAGCGCATACTCGACAGAGACGACACCGTCCGTCTTCACCGTGCGGCTCACTATGCCCTCGCGCTCGAGGGCCTTGAGCTGGTTCGAAAGGGTGCCCTGCGCTATCTCTATCCGGCGCAGGAGCTCATTGAAGCGAAGCGGTCCTCCTGAGAGCTGGTAGAGAATGAGTATTGCCCATTTGCCCTGGATCACGGTCTGGGTCGTGACATAGGGGCAGATGCCGAAGAGCGCCTTTCCTTGCTTTTTGACTATATCTTCTGCCTGTCCGGCATCCATGGCTGTTCCTCTCCATATCTCTCCGCAGACGACCAGTCATCTCAAAGTGACCTGGTCACCAGAAAAATCCTGATTGACGCTTCCTCTACGTTCCGTATTCTGATGCTAGTTCAAGTTTCTGACTTAGTCCAGAACCTGCATTTGATCAGCGAATGAGAGGAACCACCATGAGCATCTATGAATACACCAAGGGCAAGAAGGTCGACGTTGACTACGAGACCGGCTACCACTTCGTTATCGAGTATCTGAGCGAGACCGAGCTTGTCTGGACCGCGCTCTCCAAGACGGCAGAGGGCGCTCCTGACCACGAGTCTGAGCCCTACTCCACACTCGAGCTCGGCGAGGGCCGCTATATGGTCAACTGGATCGAGGAGTCCGGACTCGTCGTCTCCCAGATCGCCGACTTCGCTGAAGGAAAAGTGTATGCATTCATGACATGGCCAGACGAGAAAGCACGCGGCAAGCGCGCCCAGCTCCTGCACAAGGGCACGCTCAAGTTCGTCGGCTGATACGGAATCGCTGAAAGGAGCACTGCCATGACCAAGACACTATCCGCTGGTCCGTTCGCCATCACCGTCTTCGGCACGGACGACAGCAGCTTCAATGTCACCGCCGTCGTCCTCCAGAAGGGCGCAGAAGCCTACCTCGTGAATGCCGGCTTCGCAAAGGCCACCGCACTGAAGATCGTCTCCTTCCTCAAGGATGAGAAGCTTGAGCTCAAGGGCGCCTTCGTCCTGCACGGCGACCCCGACTACTACTTCGGAATGGAGCAGATCCTGCGCTCCTTCCCCGAGGTAGAGATCCTCTCGACAGCCGAGACGCAGAAGCACATCGCCGAGACCGTCCTTGGCAAGCTTGCCGTCTGGAACGGCGCGCTCGGCGACCAGGCACCGGCGAACGTCGCGCTGCCGAAGGCAATCTCAGGCAAGACGCTCGATATCCTAGGTACCGAGTTCGCTTTCGTCGGAGACGACGCATCCCGCACGAATCTCTTCGATAGCGCAGACAGCCTGCTTGTCGGCGGCATCGATACCTTCAACGAGCTGCATGTCTTCCTGGCTGACACCGGAACAGCAGAGGCGCTGGAAGCATGGGCCGCACGCCTCGAGTCCCTCCAGTCCCTCGCCCCGTCCGTCGTGATTCCAAGCCACGCCGACCTCAACGGCTCGTTTGACGGCAAGGCGCTGTCCGCCACAAAGGACTACCTGCTCATGGCGGCAGACGCCACCAAGGTCTCTTCGACGTCCGAGGAGCTTGCTGCGTCCCTCAGGGACGCCTATCCGGACTACATCAACACCGGTGTCATCGACCTCGGCGCAAAGGTCCTGACCGGCGAGATCCAGTGGGGCTGATCATGCTGAAGATCATCGCCTCCAACCATATCCGGAAAGAGAGTCTCAATAAGTTCCTGGACCTTGCCCATGAGCTCATCGTGAAGTCCCGTGCCGAAGAGGGCAACGTCTCCTACACCATCAACGTCAGCCTCGACGACCCCTGCCTCTTCACGTTCGTGGAAGTCTGGAAGGACCAGGCAGCATTCGACACGCACAGCCAGTCCGAGCACTTCACGCGCATCTTCCCGAAGGTCTCCGAGCTCTCCGACAGCGCGACGCCTCCGACCTTCTATCAGGAGCTTGAGGCTTGATTCGGAGCATAGCTCCTGAACCCATTGCACTGTCCAGGCGGGCGGAGCCTCAGGGCGCCGCCCCATACAGAAGAAAGAGACATATCATGTCCGATACCAGAAAGATTGCCGTCGTTGCATCCAACGGCCGAAATGGCCAGCTCATCGTCCAGGAAGCCGTCAAGCGCGGCTTCGACGTGACCGGCTTTGCCCGCTCTGCGAACAAGTCCGTCTCCCAGCACTTCGTCCAGAAGGACATCATGGACCTCACGGCAGAAGACCTTGCCGACTTCGAGGCAGTGGTCGACGCCTTCGGCGCCTGGACGCCTGAGACCCTGCCGCTCCACACCACGACCTCTCAGCACCTGGCAGACATCCTCTCCGGCACTGACACCCGCCTCCTCATCGTCGGTGGTGCAGGCTCGCTCTATGTGGACCCCGAGCACACGACGCAGCTCTATCAGACCCCGGACTTCCCCGAGGCCTATATCCCCACGGCATCTGCCCAGGCAGACGAGCTTGCCGAGCTCAGGAAGAGGAATGATGTGAAGTGGACCTTCATCTCCCCTGCTGGCGACTTCCAGGCAGACGGCGAGCGTACCGGTGCCTACATCCTGGCCAGCGAGGAGCTCACGCTGAATAGCCGTGGCGAGTCCATCATCAGCTATGCCGACTATGCGATTGCCGTGGTCGACGAGATCGAGAGCGGAGACCATATCCAAGAGCGTATCTCCGTCGTGCGCAAGTAGGAGCTTCCCTGCACAAGGCACTTCAGCATACAGCCCCGGTACCTCTTCTTGAGGGCCGGGGCTGCGCTTTGAGCCGAGCTCCAGATCAAAGCCGTCAGTCTTGATTCCCCTGAGAAGGCAGGCCTTCGAAGAGCTCCCTGAGCCTTCGGGCAAAAGCTCATCCAGATATCCGAGCCTGTCCAGGAAGAGGGCAGATGGCTCGTTTCAGCAGGCAAGCATGGGCTTCGAGCAAAAGCAGGCATCCGCTGTGGCGATACCGCAGGAAAGATCTGCCGCGCAAAATGCATAGGCAGCGGAGCCGTGCGCGGCATCAGCCCCTCGGTGCCGCATGGAAAAGCCGGCGGATTGCTCGGCATGGCCGGCGGTCCCATGCACTGCCGCCAGGAACAGCGAAGAATCGGAAAAGGGAGGCGCCACATCGCTGCGCGCCTCCCTGCATGCCGGAGAGAGCTGAAGCTATCTGAGCTCGTTGTCGCGGTCGTAGCGCTTGCCGCCCCAGTAGACGCGCTGTGCCTGCTGGCACTTCTCGGGAAGCTCCACATCCTTCAGGGCCCATTTCACGAACTCGTCGAAGCCCGTGCGGTCCACGATGTAGCCGATATGCTCCTTCCCTTCTGGCGCATTCGGGTTGATGTACTCCTCGATGTAGGCATAGGTATTCTTCACGATCTTCAAGATGGACTCCTCGTCCACCCATCTCAGCCAGTCCTCTGCCATGCGCGGATTCTGCTTGCCGGTACGGCCGAAGATCTTGAGGCGGAAGTAGTGCTCGGGGCTCCTCGTCCAGGCGCGGGTCGGGCAGTAGACGACGCAGACGCCGCAGCCGATGCAGCGGTCTTCGTTGCGCACGACCTTGCCATTCACCATCTCGAGGGCCGAGACCGACCTGCGCTGGCACCACTTGACGCACTGGCCGCAGCCGATGCAGCGTGCCGGGTCGTACTGCGGCTCGGTCATGCCGATGATGCCGAAATCGTTGAGGGCGACATGGGCGCAGTCGTTCGAGCAGCCCGTGAACGCGACCTTCACATGGCGGTTGTTCGGGAAGATGGCCTGGTCCATGCGCTGGGCGAAGGCTGTCGTGTCATAGCAGCCGAAGGGGCACAGCCTCTTGCCCGGGCAGGCGACGATGTTTCTCGTGCCGGATGCGAGGTAGCCATCAGCCGTGTCTTCCTGGTTGATATGCGTATCCTCGATGATAGCCTGGAGCTTCTCATTCACCTTCGGCATGTCCTCAAGCTTGATGCCGGGGATCTCGACGCCCTGCCTGTTCGTCAGGAAGATCTGGCCGTTGCCGAACTCCTCGGCAATCTCCACGATCCTCGCCATGCTCTTTGCCGAGACGAGGCCGCCCGGGATGCGGACACGGCTTGCCGTCTCGCCGCGGACCTTGCTGTAGCGGAAGGCATTCTTCTTGAGCGCCTTGACATTCACGTCCTGAATCATGCGTTCCCTCCTAATCCAGCATGTCCTTGGACACGGTGTAGTTGAAGACCGGGCCATCGAGGCAGACATAGTGCTCGCCGATGCGGCAGTGACCGCATTTGCCGAGGCCACAGCACATGCGCCTCTCCTGGCTGACCCAGATGTTCTCCTCGGCAAAGCCGAGCTCCAAGAGGCCCTTGATCGAGAAGCGCATCATAGGCGGCGGTCCGACGACGACAGCCTGCGCCGTCTTCGGGTCCTTGAGCGGAAGATCCGGAATGTACTTCGTGACGAGGCCGATGTTGCCCTCATAGCCCTCAGGCGCGCCATCGACCGTGAGCGTGAGGTTCAGCGCCTTGTCCCACCGGGCAAGATCGTCACGGAACAGCATGTCGTCCGGGCTCTTGAAGCCGACGATCACATACTTGTTCTCGGGGTCGGGAGAGGTGGCAAGAGAATCGATGACGCCACGGACCGGAGAGACGCCCGTGCCGCCTGCCACGACGACGACTTCGCCTTTCTGGTAGAGGCTTACATCGAAGCCATTGCCGAAGGGCCCGCGCAGGAACAGCTTCTGGCCGACATAGTTCTCGAAGACCTCGTTCGTGACCCTGCCGACGCGGCGGATCGTGAGGTCGATGGACTTGCCGGGGACGATGCCGGAGACAGAGATCGGAGCCTCGCCGTACTTCGGGACGGAGACCTCGAAGAACTGTCCCGGGCGCACCTCTCCCTCATATGCCATGCGGAACGTGTATTCCTTCTTCGTATGCTTGATCACATCGAGGATCTCGGACGAGAACGGAATGTAGGGGTTCACGGCCGCGTCGTTCACGGCGTCGAATGTCACAGTCTGGCTAGGCATTCTTCTCAGCCTCCTCTTCCTTCTCGTAGGCTTCGCAGGCATCGTTGAGCTTGTTCACGCAGGCAGCGAAGCTGATGTATTCCGGGCAGATGTCGTCGCAGCGGCCGCAGCCGACACACATGTCGTAGCCGAAGCGGCGCCTGAAGTCATAGACCTTGTGGAGCACCTTGAAGCGCATGCGCTCGCCGGCGGTCTTTCTGTAGGAGCCGCCGCCTGCGACATCGGAGTAGCCGTCGATCATGCAGCTTGCCTGCACGCGGCGCCGCTCGCCGACGCGGCCATTCTCCGTGTAGAACACATCCTGCATCGTGTAGCAGGAGCAGGTCGGGCAGGCGATCGTGCAGCGGCCGCACTCAATGCAGCGGTCCGTATACTCGTTCCACATGTCGGAGCGATAGATCGCATTCGGCACGGTCTCAGGACGCGTGACGTGCACCTCGTTTTCCGTGACGGAAGCCGGCGTGACGTCTTCCTCCTTTGCTGCGCATGCGGCGAAGAGCGGCTCGAGGTCCTTCTCTGCCACAGCAGAGCGGATCTGGTCTCCATCCTCTTCGACCGAGAACATCCAGCCCACGGGCGCGACATTCGTGCCCATATCGACGCAGAAGCAGCTTGCAAAGCTCTTCGTGCAGCCAATGAGGGCAAAGTGCACATGGTCGCGGATGCGCTTGTAGAAGTAGTCCTTCGAAAGGCCGTTGTCGAGATAGATCTGATCGAGGCGACGGACGCCGTGCAGATCGCAGGCACGCAGGAACACGATCACATCGCGCGGATCGATATCTGCTTCCTTGACGGAATCCTCCGTGAAATAGAAGAGCGTCTCGGAAAGCGGGCTCAGGATCTCCTTCGCCGGGTAGTCGGACTTCTTCTCGAGCTCCATCTCGGAGCCGGACGCCACGAAGTCATAGCGCACGACATCGACGTCAGTGAAGCGTCCCTCCCCCTTCTTGAGCACCGGAGCATAGATGCGATAGGTCTCGCCGAGCTTCGCTATGAGCTCGTCGAACCCGTCCCGCGTGAGCACATATCCCACAGCAGAACCCCTCTCTCGTGGCAGGGACAGCTCCCTGCGTATGGACAGCCAGATGCCCTCCTGGCAGCACGTGCAGGCCGAGGCCCCCTCAGACGCTCAGCCCACAACCGTCAAAATGATACGGCATGCCTCTCATATTCGCAATGCAGCATCCCTCTCATGAATCATCTGCTATTCTCGCAGGAAAGCATCTTATCTATGCGCAGCTATCAGTAAGGCTCCGCGAACGGGCGGAATGGCTCCTGCATCCGGAACGATCAGGCGCGCCCCTGGGCCTGTGCCGCAAGGCGCGGCATGAGGCCTTCGATGCAGGCAATGAAGCGCTTCGCAGCAGGAGACGCTTCGGCAAGAGACGGCACGGCAATGCCGAGGGAGATGTAGTGCGGCTCCTCGAAGGGAACCTCCTTCACCCGCCCCTGCCACTTCCGGCTGATGAGACGCTGGTTGAAGCTCACGCCGAGGCCTGCTTCGACCATGTTGTAGGTCGTGAAGCCATCGCTCGTCTCGTAGCGGTCCTCGAGGTGGAGCTTCTCCTCGCGGATGAGGCGATCCTGGTCCGTATCATGGTCGGCTAGCGTATGGATGAATGCCTCATGCTCGAGCTCCCGGATCGGATAGCTCGAAGCCGCAGCATAAGGGTGCCCCTCCGGCAGCCACATCACGATCTCATCCTGATAGAGCGCCTTCCAGTCGCAGTACGTGCCCTGCGCAGGCTTGGCGCAGAAGCAGAGATCGACGGCACGGCTGTTGAGCCACTGGCCCATCTCCTGGTTTCCGCCTTCCTTCAAGGCTACCTCAATGCGGGGATAGCTCTTCTCGAACGTGGAGAGGACCTCAGGCATCCAGATGGCCGAGATGCTGTAGTAGGAGCCGACCGTGAGCGTGCCGGAGACGACGCCCCGGATCTCGGCACCCGACTCCTCTGCCACCCGCTCTGCCCGCACGATTTCGCGCAGATGCGGCAGCATGCGCCTGCCATTCTCTGTGAGCGCGACACCCTGCTTCGTGCGGATGCAGAGCGCGAAGCCGAGCTCCGACTCGAGCGAGGCCACCATGCGCGTGATGCCCGACTGCGTATAGCCGAGCTGGCGCGCTGCTGCCGTGAACGAGCCTGTCTCTGCCGCAGCGATGAGGGCGGCACACTTCGTTGCATCCATAGGCGCTCCTGACCATGACATGATGTCATCACAAGCATGATTATAAGCATCATCTATCATGGTTCGGCGTGCCGTATAGTATCAACCGAGCTCAATAGGTGGCCACAAGCGTGAAGGACAGAATGCCGGCATCGATGCCGGCGGCATTCCCTGCCAGGCAGGGACAGAAAGGGTGTGGACACAATGGAGAAGCTCGATTTCTCGTCTGACTATCTCGAGGGGTGCGCAGACCCGATCATGGAGCGCCTCGTGGCGACGAACCACGAGAAGAGCGAAGGCTATGGACTTGACTGCCACAGCCTCCGTGCACAGCGCCTCATCAAGGACGCGTGCGGGACGCCCGATGCGGAAGTCTTCTTCCTCGTCGGCGGCACGCAGACGAACGAGGTCGCGATCTCAGCCCTGCTAGCTCCCTGGGAGGGTGTCATCGCTGCCACATCGGGACACATCGCCGTGCACGAAGCCGGCGCCATAGAGGCAGGCGGCCACAAGGTCCTGGAACTTCCCGGCCATGACGGGAAGCTTGCCGCTGCAGATGTCGATGAGTTCATGAGGCTCTGGGAGAAGGATGGCAACCGCGACCATATGGTCCAGCCGGCGCTTATCTATATCTCTGAGCCAAACGAGTATGGCCTGCTCTATTCGAAGGCAGAGCTCGAGGCGCTCCGTACCGTCGCCGATGCCCACCATCTCAAGATCTACTGCGACGGAGCCCGTCTTGCCTATGCGCTCGCAGCGCCGGAAAACAATGTCACGCTCGAAGATCTCGCACATCTCACCGATGCGTTCTACATCGGCGGCACGAAGTGCGGCGCCCTCTTCGGCGAGGCGCTCGTCTTCCCCCACCCCGAGCTTGCCCCCCACTTCTTCACGTTCGTGAAGCAGCGCGGCGCGCTTCTGGCAAAGGGACGCCTCCTCGGCGTGCAGTTCGAGGCATTCTTCGAGGATGGCCTCTATGGGCGCATCGGGAAGCCGGCCATCGCCCAGGCCCGCGAGATCTCATCTGCCTTCGAGGAGGCACACATCGCGCTTGCCCATCCGACGCAGACGAATCAGGTCTTTCCGGTCCTCTCCGATAGCCAGGCAGAGCTCCTCGGCGAAGTGACGCTTGCAAGCTTCTGGGAGAAGCCGGATGAGGACCACACGATCGTGCGCCTTGCGACAAGCTGGGCCACGACAGACGAGGATGCCGACGCGCTCGTGCGTGCGCTCGCATCGGGCATCCTCGCCTAGCTGATCCAGAGCTTCTGCTCTCGGGGCGCCCTTCACGAAGGGCAGGCGACGGAGCAGACAGTGCGGGCAAGCTTCCAGCCGTCAGGTACGCCAGCACCGAGGAGCCGCTCTGCGAGAGGTCCGAGCTCTCCTCTCTTCGACGTAGCCACGATATTTGCCTGCATCTGCCACAGGTTCGCACTCTGAGCGGAACTCGTCGTGCGCCCCGCAGTCCGTGCATCTCCATCCCGCGACATCGCCCATCATGCCGCCTTCCGAAGATCAAGGAATCCGTCAGCTCTTCCCGCCGAAGAGATTCTGGAAGAAGGCAAGGATCTGGTCCCACCAGGACGTGCCCGTGTCCGCCTTCTTCGTGTCTGATGCCTGTGTGGCCGTGGCAGAAGAGGTGCCTTCGGCCTCCGTCGCATCGCTTGCCTGGGAGAGCGTCTCACCCATCGTGAACGACGTATCCGTGCCGAACGCCTCATCGAACGATGTGCGGTCGGCCGTGCTCGTGGCAAGCGTGCCAGCATTCGAGGCATCGTATGCCGTGCTGTAGGTGCCTTCGACCGTCACGGTCATATCGGAGCTGCCTTCACGCAGGACATTGCCCGATCCATCGACAATCTGGACTTCGTTGCCATCAGCATCCTTGACCGAAGCGCCCTCTGCAAGCGTGAGGTTCGAGACCGTGCTGTCAGCTGTCACAATCCAGGACGAGGTTCCGTCGACCGAGACCGAAAGCGGGCTCGCCGACGTCGAGCCAGCCGAGTTCTGAGCGATCGATGCCGAGCCGGTCCACGTCGTGCCGTCTGTCAGATAGATATCGGCAGAGCTGATCGTGTCTGCTGCAATTGCGCCAGACAGCGTCTCGCCGATGGCGGTAAAGCGCACCGTCGCACCATTCGAGCCGGCAGATCCCCAGTTGTTCGAGTCGTTGCCTTCTGCTGTCAGGAGCGCTGCTGCATCCGAGTCGAAGTCGAGGACGGTATTCGAAAGGACGATATCGGCTGTCGTGTTCGTGAGATAGAAGAACGAGCCCGAGGCGATCGCACTCGAGAGCGTCGAATCCGCTGCCTGGAACTTTGCGGTCTCGCCTGTCGTGCTCTCTGCATCGCCCGAGGTCGACTGGTAGATGATCACGACATCTGCCATAGGGTCGGAGGCGGTCGCTTCCGTCATCGTGCTCGAGAGCGTCGAGTCCTCGATGAGGATCGTGTTGAGGCCTTCCATGCCGGCAATCTGCGAGCCCGAGGCTGTGCCCGTGACGCCTGCCACCTCGACATCGCCTGTCGAGTAGAGCAGGGGCGAGCCAGAGCCTGCGGTCTTGAGCTCGGAGTCCGTCACAGAGATCGTGCCACCGCCGCGGTCGGTCGCAAGCGCTGCGCAGTGGTCCCCCTCGGTCGAGATCGTGAGCGCTGAGCCCAGGATCTCGCCGCCGTAGGTGGCATCGAGCCCGCGCGAGTTGCCTGCCGTCGTCGATATCTCGTCGTCGTAGGCGAGAACCTTTGCGCTATCCGTCGCAAAGATGCCATTCGAGCCTTCGGATGTCGCAGAGAGCGTGCTTCTCTGCACCTTGGCAGTCGAACCCTCTCCCACAGCGAGCAGGATCGAGTTCACGCCGTAGAAGTTGCACGAATCGCCGTCCGTATCATCGCCGGACTTCTCTAGCGTTGCGTTGTCGAGCGTGAGCGTGCCGCCATTCTCGACGAGCGCCGCATTCATGTCCTTTGCGCTGCTCGATGTCGTGCCGGTCGAATCGATCTCATCGCCGTCTGCAATGAGGATGCCCGAGAGCGTGCCCGAATAGTCGTAGGTCATCGTGTCGGCACCGCCGCCCTGGCCCATGCCACCGCCACCCGCAGGCGGCTCGCCTGGCTGGCTCTGTGCAGAGCCTGCACCCGGCGCCCCTTCTGCCAGGGCATACAGAGGAGCGGACGAGAAGACAAGCGCCCCGGTGAGTGCAAATGCCCCTACGCGTGCGAGATCTCTCCTGAATGCATTCCGTCCTGTTTGCACATGCGTGCCCTCCACGCTGCTTTGTCGCTTCATGGCAGACCCCTTCCGTCTCGAGAAGCTCGATTCAGCCAGCTCAGATATACCGCCCGAACAGGCACAGAAACCTGAAAGATGCGCCCTCTGGACGACATGGCGCAGAGCAAGCGCAATGCTTCGAGACATCTGAAGAAGAGAGGAAAATTACCTGAAAAAGCTGCCATCCCCGGAGGAGAGAGCAGCTGGTAAGCTGGGATACGCAGCAATCCTTCGGAAAGGAGAGCCATGAAGACGCTCTATCTCATGCGCCATGGCGAGACGCTCTTCAATGTCCATCACAAGAACCAGGGCTGGTGCGACTCGCCTCTGACCGAGCGCGGACATGCGCAGGCACGCATCGCCGGACGGCACCTGAGAGAGCTCTCCGTACACCCCGACCATTTCTTTTCGAGCACGAGCGAGCGTGCCTCGGACACGCTTGAGGATGTCTGCCTGGAGGCATATGGCACGATTCCTCCCTATGAGCGGCTGCGCGGCCTCAAGGAGTGGAACTTCGGCGCCTATGAGGGCGAGGACAATTTCCTGAACCCGGCCCCTCCCTTCGGCGACTTCTTCGTGCCGTATGGCGGAGACTCCCAGGAGACGCTTGTCGCGCGCATGCGGGCAACGACGGAAGAGATCATGTCCCGTCCGGACGTCACATGCGCTCTTGCTGTGAGCCATGGGGCAGCATGCGCGAACTTCATCCGCTCCTGGAAGGACGAGAGCGTCGTCCAGTACCGCCCCGGCGTCAAGAACTGCTCCATCTTCACATTCGCCTACGACGAAGGTGCCCATACCTTCAGCTGCATCGACATCTTCGAGCCGGACTTCGCCGAGCTCGACTAGGCAGACTTCCTAGAGACATGGCAGCGGCGCCCTGCACCCATAAGGATGCGTGGCGCCGCCTGCTTTGCATGGGAAGATCCTAGCCCCAGACCTCTTCTGCAATGGAGCGCACGAGGGCAACCTTGGCCCACTGCTCTTCCTCGGTGAGCTTGTTGCCGCAGTCGCAGGAGGCAAAGCCGCACTGGGGAGAGAGGCAGAGGCGCTCCAGGGGCACATACTTCGCTGCCTCATGGATGCGTGCAATCACGGTCTCGCGGTCCTCGAGCTCGGGGCGCTTCGTCGTCACGAGGCCAAGCACGACCAGCTTGTCTTCGGGCACCTTGGCAAGCGGCTCGAAGCTGCCGGAGCGCGCATCGTCGTACTCGAGGAAGAAGGCATGCACATTCTCGCGGGCAAGCAGGAAGTCGGCCACGCCGTCGTAGCCGCCCTCGCAGGCCCAGGTCGAATGGAAGTTGCCACGGCAGATATGCGTATTGACCGTAAGGTCTTCGGGACAGGCAGCAAGCACGCGGTTGTTCACCTCGAGGAGCGCTTCCTTCACCTGCTCGAGGCCCGCCTCATCGACGCCGAAGAACTGCCCTGCATGCGGATCGACGACCATGCCCCACGAGCAGTCATCAAGCTGGAGATTGCGGCAGCCTGCTGCATAGAGGTCCTGGATGAAGGCGGCATATCCCGCCACGATATCGTCTGCAAGCTCTGCATGGCTTGCATAGACCTTGTCCGTCGTCTCCTTGTTGAACGGCATCGCGAACTGCTCCAGGAACTGCGCAGGAGCGGGGATCGTGAGCTTTGCGACGGTACGCTCGTCCTCGAGCGCCTGGACGAAGCGGAAGTGGTCGATGAAGGGATGGGTGCCCTTGTAGGCGATCTTGCCCACAAGATACGTATCGTCGATCTTTGCCGCCTCGTCGTGGAACGGAAGGCCTGCCTCGGCAGGCTTGTGGGCGATGCCGTCAAAGGCCCACATGAAGTCGAGATGCCAGGTCTCGCGGCGGAACTCGCCGTCTGTGATCACGCCGAGGCCTGCCTTCTTCTCCTTCGAGACAAGGTCTCGTATGCACTCGTCTTCTATGGCCTTGAGCTCTTCTGCGGAGATCTTTCCCGCCTTCCAGGCATAGTGCGCGTCGTGGAGCCTCTCTGGCCGCAGGAAGCTTCCGACGACGTCGAAGCGGTGCGGGGTCTTCCTGTCATATGCAATGCTCATGGCTGCCTCCATCAGAGTCTGCTGTCTGATGGATGCATCATCCCATCAATCGGTGCCATATGAAACTACGAGTTATCTATCGCTACCTATAGCTTCGCGCTATATATCCGAATCCGAGAAGTAGCGCCTGACATACGATTCGAGATGGTCGAGATAGCTCTTGGCAAGAGCCGAGAGCGGACGGTGGACCTGGCTGATATAGCCGATCTCCATCGTGCCGGCAGGCTCGAGCGGCACCGCCACGATATCCGTACCGTTGAGGTCGGCCGAAAGGATGCCCGACGAGATCGTGTAGCCATCGAGGCCGATCAGGAGATTGAAGAGGGTCGCCCGGTCCGTCACGACGATTGCCTTGTCCACTGCCTCTGTCGGATAGGGCTCCTCGGAGAAGAAGAAGGAGTTCTTCATGCCCTGGTCATAGGAGAGCCTGGGGTAGGGTGCCAGATCTTCGAGCCTCACGCTTGTGCTTCCTGCGAGAGGATGTCCCTTTGCGAGGAACACATGCTCCTTCGCCTCGAAGAGCGGGCAGAACCTGAGGTCGGCATCGCGCAACGCATTCGTGATCACTTCGCGGTTGAAGCTGTTGCGGAAGAGCACGCCGAGCTCCGAGCGCTGCAGGCGCACATCCTCGATCGTGCCGAACGTCGTTCCCTCGCGCAGGGAGAACTCATAGCGGTCCTGCCCATATTCGCGCACGAGCTCGGCGAAGGCATTGACGACAAAGGCATAGTGCTGGGCAGAGACGCCGAAGACACGGCGCACGCCAGAGGTATCGCCGAGGTAGTGGCTCTCGAGGAGCTCTGCCTGCTCGACGACCTGCCTTGCATAGGAGAGGAAGCGTGTCCCTTCCTCCGTCACCTCGACGCCTCTGCGCGAGCGCTCGAAGATCTGGATGCCCATCTCATGCTCGAGCTCAGAGATCGCCTTCGAGAGCGACGGCTGCGCGACAAACAGGCGCGCTGCCGCAGCAGAGATGGATCCTGCTTCGGCAATCTCTATCGCATAGCGCAGCTGCACGAGCGTCATTGTTCCTAGACCCCTTTCGGACTTTCCCAGCATATCATCGGCCAGCTTCGGGAAGAGTCGGAGAAGATTCACGAGAAAGGACCGACATGGAAACACAGGATCCGGTATTTGCCCGCACGAGCGTGAGGGCATACACAGACGAAGCGGTCACAGAGGAGCAGGTGGAGCAGCTTCTGCGGGCTGCCATGGCAGCACCTTCTGCCATGAACCAAGAGCCCTGGGAATTCTGGGTTGTCGAAGGCAAGGTTCAGCTCGAGGCGCTCGCTTCTGCCTCCCCGTATGCGAAGCCTTGCGCTCATGCTGCGCTTGCAATCGTTCCCTGCTTGAAGACAGAAGGCCTCCCCTGCCCCGATATGGCAGAGCAGGATATGGGTGCTGCAATCGAGAACATCCTCGTCGAGGCGGCTGAGCTCGGCCTGGGTGCTGTCTGGCAGGGCATCTACCCCATGGAGGAGCGCGTGCACGCCACTGCACAGGTCCTGGGAATCCCCGACGATGCAGGCCTTGCCCCCTTCGCAATCGTTGCGGTCGGGCATCCCGCAAAGCCCATCTCTCCCACAGGTCCTGGCCGCTTCGATCCTGCCCGGGTGCACCGGATCGGATAGCAGAGAAGCGTGGAAGCAGAAGGGAGCCGGCACTGCCGGCTCCCTTCCTCATCTGGCCCATCGGGCCTTCTATTCCGTTTTCTCCTGAGGATCTTCCTTCCAGCTCTTTGTCGGAGGGGCGCCGGTCACGAGATATTCGAAGGAGTCGAGCTTGTGGCCGTGCTCTGCCTCCTGCTCGACAGCGGCTGCAAAGCGCTTCTCGTCTGCCACCAGAAGAGCCTTGTGTTCGCGCCAGACCTTCTGAATCGGCAGCTTCTCTGCTGCCACCTCATGCACAGCGGAAAAGACATCGGACTCGGCACCGACACGCACGAAGCTTGTCGCGATAGGAATGAGGAGCACCGTAATCGCTCCTGCCGAAACGAGAATCGAGGCGGTATTCGTGCCCATGGCGCCAGATTCGACCGCCACATCCGTCACTGCCACGACAAGCGGCAGCGCCATCGTGCAGTAGGCAGAGACGGCATACTTCTCGCGCTTGCGCATGCCACGCGTCTCCTTGTTGATGTTGAGAGAGACGGCAACAATGCCGCCGCGGATGAGGACAAGAAGGCCGATGAAGCCGAAGAGAAGGCCGACGTTTTCAAAGGCTGCCGGCAGGCTCACGCCAGCCCCTGAGATCACGAAATAGGCAGGCACGAGAAAGCCGTTGCCGATATCCTGCAGCTTCTCCTCGAGCACATGGTCATGCGGTGCAAAGGCGCCGAGGATGAAGCCGGCGATGAAGGAGCCAAGCACAGGCTCGAGATCGAGCACCTCGCAGGCCATGACAGGGACAGAGAGCAGAAGGATCGAGAGGCGCAGGAGAGGCCGCGAGCCTGACCAAGCGTTCTCCTTCAGCCAGGAGTCGATCCTCTCGCGCACACGGGGCAGCAGTGCCGGGAAGGCAAGGATTGCAAGGCAGATAGCGACAAAGATCAGAAGCGTCGCAATCGTTGCGCGCGTGCTCCTCGTCGACATAAGAAGCGCCATTGCCAGGATCGGCAGAAGCTCGCCGTAGGCACCGTAGACGCTCACCGCACGCCCCACCGGCGTCCCCATGAGATGGCGATCGCGCATGATCGGCGCAAGCGTGCCGAAGGCAGTCGTCGTGAGGCAGATGGCAAAGGCGACACCCGCCTGTCCCGTGAAGCGGTCTGCCATCAAGGTCGTCGTGAGCAGGATGGCAAGCAGGAGCGATACCGCCCAGGCAAGAATGGCATGCAGACCCATCCGTCCGCCAAGGTCTTTCGGATCTATCTCATAGCCCGCATTGAGAAAGAGGAAGGCGACACCCAGATCAGACAGGAACGAGATGGCAGAAGACGACGTCGAGAGGACGCCTGCCATGTTCGGCCCCAGAAGGGCACCGACAAAGACGAGAAAGACCACTTCCGGCACGGCGCGTCCCGGAACGAGGCTTGCGATATACGGCGCTGCCGCCGCTACTGCCATGATCAAGGCAAGGGATACGAAAGGCGAACTCATGAAACCTCGCTTACGGCCAAGCTACTCCCCAAACGTTTTCCGTCATAGTATCCTCTTGTCTGGGACCGTTTGCTAGCAAGGAGCATCTTCTCGACATGCAGTATGGAATGACGCCACGTCTCGTGTGGCATATTCTCGAAAAGGACCTGAGGGCGGAGCTGACCCGCCGCTACGGGCAGGAAGATGCTTCCGCCATCATGAAGGATGCGCAGATACGGTTCCGCGAGATCGTCGGCGGCATCGAAGACCCGCGCCAGGGCAGGCGCTATTTCTGGTCGCTCCTTCAGGCGGGCCTTCTGGCAAGCGTCTATATCGCCGCGCGCGCCCAGGACCCCGACGTCGCGCCGACCCCCGAGGAGTGCGCCGGACTCTTTGCCGATGTCTGCGCCCGCAGCAGCGCCTGCCTGAAAATCGCAGCGAGGTTCCGCGACGACTTCAGCATCCAGGGCCAGCGCGACATCCAGAGAAGCGCCCTGCTCACGCAGATGCGGTGCGCAGACTATGGCTGGCGCTATGTCTATACCACGGGGTCCGACAGAGACTACATGGTGACGTACCGGAGCTGCGGCATCTTGAGGCTCTACCATGAGCTCGGGGTGCCAGAGCTCATGCGCGCCGCCTGCCGCATGCCCGATGTCTGGGCAGAGCTTGCGGGCATCAAGCTCGAACGCACGATGTGCCTTGCCGATGGAGACCCGTGCTGCGACTTCAGCCTGACGCTCGAAGATGCGCCGGTGCCGGAGAAGGGCGATGAAGGCACAGAAGACGCCGGAGACAATACGTGACAGATGAGCCCCGGACAAGTGCCGGGGCTCTCTTCTACCTGTTCTCTATGTGCTCGACACCCTTGATCGTGATCGAGATGTGCCCATCCGGCAAGGTCGTGAACTCGATGAAGTCATCGTTTGACGAATACTCGCTCGGGAACGTTATCTCGATGCCGGTATCAGTGCGGATGCGGTGATTCTTCGCGATGCGGTGGGCAACAGACGGCCTCACCGGCACCTCCTCGGGGATGGAGGCGGCACTTGCCGATTCGCGCATCTTCTCCTCGTAGCGCGCCTGGGCTTCGGGCCTGTCTGCAAAGATCTTCTTGCCGACCTCGCGCGGCTCGATTGCCTCTGCCTCGTCTGCCTGCTCCGTCACATAGGCCTTGGCACGGCTCACCTCGACTGCCGGCGTGAGGCCATACTCTTCTGCCACATCCTGGACGGCAAGCGTCACGCTCTGGATGACCTCGCGGGTCGAGGCTTCCTGGGTGCATTGGAGGAGGCCGTCAGGGATGATGAAGGACTCCTGGCCAGCAATCGTGCGTGCCTTGTCCGCAAAGTCGATCTCGAACGACCCCAGATCTATGGCCGCATAGGAATCGACCTTCTGCGTCGGAAGCGGCAGGAGCGCATCGGTCTTCACGATATCGGTGAGATGCATGTCCTCCCGTACGTCGTGCACGTAGCCTTGCTTCCTCGCGAGCAGGACGATTGCGAGGACCTCGCGCGAGCTTCCTTCGAACGAGGCATCGACCTCTTCGTCCGTCTGGGGCGCAGATGCCTTCTCCGTATCTGTCACATCGGCAACAAGCAGGTCATATGGCAGCTTGTCATCCGACTTCATGAGCTCCTCGAAGAAGAAGTCCCCTATCTCCTTCGAGAGGGCCACGAAATCGAGCTCGGAGGCACGATAGCGCAGGAGCTCCTGATGGAAGTTGCTTTCCGGGCTGAATTCCCCGTGCTTGCTCTCGGAGGAGGAGAGCGTCTTGCGTGCGAGCCTTGTGACATAGGAGCGGATTGCCTTGTCGCTCACATCGAGCTCGCGCGTGCTCTCGTAGTTCGAGCTTGTCTCGAAGTCATAGGCATGCAGTATCGCATGGTTGATGGTCAGCATCGATGCACCTACCTGATGTGTCGTCTTCTGTGCTCTCCCAGCATACCCTTCGCGGACCCATAGGCAGCCGCATAATTGTACAGGTACCTGTTTTTATGTACGTCACGTGTAGATGAGCCGACAATGGACATTCCCGCAGCTTATGCCCACGCCTGCGAGTATTGTCATGTATGTCAAATCACCCGCACAGAAGCCTGCTTGTACACAGCAGAAGCAGAAAACCATGGAAGAGGTTGGAATGGACGAAGAGAAGAACGTCGAGATCGAGGCTGCCGAAGAGAAGGCAGAGCCCGCAGCCACGCCGGAGGACATGTCCCTCGTCGAGAAAACGGGCCGCCTGGCTCGCCTCATGCACCGCTACGTCAAGCTCAACACCGAGGCCCACGGCGGCATCGGCGATCCCCTGCAGGGCCAGGGCCGCGTGCTCGCAATGCTCCAGGCAAAGCCTGAGACGACGCAGAAGGAGCTCTGCTTCCTTCTCGGCATGCGCCAGCAGTCCCTCTCCGAGCTTCTGAGCAAGCTCGAGGAGAAGGGCTTCGTCGAGCGCCAGAAGAGCGAAGAGGATGGCCGCGTCACGCTCGTGAAGCTCACGGACGAGGGCAAGGCAGCTGTGCCCGATCTCGACGAGCTCGATCCGGACGAGGAGGTCTTCGGCATCCTCGACGCCGAGACGAAGGAGGCCTTCGAGAGTGCTGTCGACACCGTGAGCGACTCCCTCAAGGAGAAGCTGCTTGCCCTCGGCGACGATCCCGATGCACCGACGAAGCCGCGCAGGGATGACGACCGCCGTGGCGGACGCGACGACCGCCGTGGCGGACGCGACGACCGCGACCATCGTGGCGGACGCGACGAGCGCGGCGGATTCCGTGGCGGCGACCGTGGCGGACGCAGCAGCTATTCTCGTGGTGGCGACCGTGGAGGCCGTGGTGGCTACTCCCGTGGCGGAGACCGTGGCGGCTTCCGTGGCGGCAACAGGCGTGACGGCGGCTATCGTGGAGGCAGGGACTTCAACTCCGGCTACGGCAGCCAGAACCGCGGTGGCTATCGTGGCGGCTCCGACCGCAATGACCGTGGCGGCCGCGACTCCTATCGCAGCGAGCGCTAGGAGCACAGAGATACGGCGAAGGGCGGGGCTGCAGTACACGCAGTCCCGCCCTTTTCATGCATCGCAAATTGTTGTACGCCGCAAGCTGCAGTCTCAGTCAGGAAGTCAAGCAAGCCCATCGATAGCCACAAGCAGGCTCTTCTGCAGGCGTGCATTACAGGCTCTCAATGGCTTATCGCTGAATGACGGGCAATCTGCCCAGCTTCAGAAATCGCTTGCAGAATAGCGAACTGCAAGGACATAGACAACGTCCGCCTCGACGGTATAGACGATTGTATAGCCTCTGGCATGCACGGTGCGGTGCCTACCGTCTGCATATGGACCAACCTCACGCAGGTGCCCTCGTTCGGGCATGGTCTCCAGGCTCATAATCGTATCGAAGATTGCATCCTCGGTCGAGGCTGCAGCGTTAGGCGATCCAAGCACCGAAAATATATAATCGTGTATGTCTTGAATCTGGCGTTGCGCCTGCGGAACAAGCAGGACCTTGTACCTATGCACGGCGAAGCTTCCTCATCCTCGAAAAGAATTCGCTGGCCTCGACAATGCCTTCGCCTCTGGCAATTTCGAGCTCGCCGATAGCGATATCACGATCAGTCGCCGCAGAAGCGAGCTCCTCGTATACATCCATGCTCATGACAGCCATATCGCCATACCCATTCTTTGTAACAAATACTGGCCCGTCCGTCTTGTGCGCAAGCGCAGAAATCTCCGACGTGTTGTTGAGCTTGGATATAGGGACTATGGTAGGCATATCGTTCTCCCCTTCCGTTTGATTTCTTCGAATTCTACCATAATTATGGTAAACAGCTCAGCGTTGCCGGCATAGTCAGATACATGAGCTGCAGATGTTTTGAGCAGCTTTTCCTGCACTGCAGCTACAAAGTCGCAGGAGATGCATGCACAGGACGCATTCCCGGATGTCCTGTCATAGAGAAGGAACACCATATCGGCCGAGAACGAGGAGGAATGACCATGACAGCTGCCTCCAGTTCTCGGCGGCATGCCTCCTTCATCCATCTGAAATGGCTGGGGGCGTCTCTGCTCGGGCTTGCTCGTTCTGCTCGCCCCTGCCGATGAACGTATACGTTCTTTCTTCAAGCAGTCGACAGCCCAGATATGAACCCTTCCGGGGAATGCAAGAGCTTCACGGTCTTTCGGCGATGCGTTCTGTCCGCTGTGCAGCTGCCTGCCATGCATGCTGCCACCACAGGCTATAGCTCTCCAGCAGAAACAAGGCGGGACTGCAGCACACGCAGTCCCGCCCCCTCTTTAAGCAGATGCTCTTTTCTACGCGCTAGGCAGCAGCTTCTGCCAAAAGCAGCGGCTCCCCTGCTGCGACATGTCCCTCTTCGGGCATGAGGTCGATCTCTCGGTACTGCTCGGAGTTGAGGACCACGCAGACGACGATTTCGCGGTAGCCGGACTTCCGGATTGCATCGATCGAGAAGCGCATGAGCGGATCTCCTTCGCAGAAGTGCTGGCCCTTCTCGACGAGGCGGGCAAAGCCCTTGCCCTGCATCTCGCACGTATCGATGCCGACATGCACGATGCACTGGACGCCCGTATCGGACGTGAGGACGATGCCGTGATTCGTATGGCTGATCGAAGAGACGACGCCGTCGAACGGTGCCCTCAGATAGTTCTCTTCAGGCCAGATGCCGCAGCCCTGGCCCAGCATGCCGGAATTGAAGACCGGATCGGGCACTTCTTCGAGAGGGACCACTGTGCCAGACACAGGCGCCTTTATGACATGCTGCGCTGCATCTGTGCCAGACATGCCATCCGACGAGGACTGTCCATTCTGCGAATCCTGTGCTTCCACGCGATACTTCCTTCGATCTGCCTCTGCATGGCATTCCGGCACATGCCGGCTCACGCGTATCTTAATCCATGCAGCTCGATTCTGGTAGCCCAGATCACGCTTTTTCTTGTATGCGCATCAGTGGCCGCTTCATTTACTGACCCAACAGCTGCTCACATACCTGCAGGCAGATGGCCTGCCATAGAATCGCTATATGGGAAAGAGTGCTCCATGTATTATACAGGCGGAGCTGTCCGTCCTAGCATGTGAGCTAGCAGAAGAGGCCGATGGACCTGCATCGGCCAGATATCTTTGGAGGCACACTATGCTTGGCGGTCTTGGCGCACCTGAAATGCTCGTTATCCTCATCGTTGCCCTTGTGGTCTTCGGGCCGAAGAACCTGCCGAAGCTCGGCAGCGCCCTCGGCAAGACGATCCACAACGTGAAGGAGGGCATGGAGGAAGACGAGCCGGCTCCCCAGACCCAGACTGCAAAGATCCAGGAAAGCGCATCTTCTGACGAGGATGCAGACGCCTAAGGACATCGATACTCCCCGCACTCTGCCCCTTTCTCCCTTTCTCGGGCAGCAGCACAAAGCCCCGGAGCGCTCGGCTCCGGGGCTTTTCTGTCAATAAGACCGCAATCTATGCTTCCGGCTGTCTCTGGGGCGTATCCTCCTGCGCCTCCAGAGCCTTCATGGCCTCTGCTGCCTTCGCCTCTTCAGCGCAGTCGTTCTCGAACATCTTGATGAAGCGCTCTGCCAGAGGGGGAAGATAGCTCCCTTTCCTCCAAACGGCAGCCATCCGCGTCACGAGCTCAGGGCATTCGACAATCTTGTTCGTCGTGCCGCCGTGCTTCATCGTCGCCAGGAACGTCTCGGGCACAAGGCCTATTCCCATGCCACGCGTCGACCAGACACATGCCGTGCGCGCATCATCCGCGACGACGGCAGGAAAGAACGTGAGCTGGCGCTCATTGAAGAGATCTTCGAGAAGATGCTCGAAGCGCCGATAGATCACGAGCGGCTGGCCCGAGAGCTCTTCGAGCGAAATCGTATCGGGGCTCTTGCCGCAGCGTATGCCCTTCGGGATGAGGGCAAGCATGCGCTCCTCGGAAGCATAGGTGACATTGAGCCCGTCGAGCGCAAACGGCGTCCTCACGACGCCGACATCGACCTCGCCGCGCTTCAGCATATCGAGGACCTCATACGTATTGCCCTCATGGAGCTCGAGCCTGAGCTGCGGATAGTTGCGACACAGGCGCTGCATCGAAGGCGTCGGCATGAGGCCGCCCGACGAGGAGATGATGCCGACAGAAAGCGTTCCGCTCGTTCCCTGGCCGAAGCTCTTGACTTCGCGGGTCGCAGCGCTCGTGAGCGAGAGGATGCGCTCGGCACGCGCATAGAGGAGCTGGCCTGCCTCGGTCAGCTCCGCAGAGCGGGGCCCGCGCTCGATGAGCTTGACGCCGAGCTCGCGCTCGAGCGACGAGAGCTCATAGGACAGAGGCGGCTGGGTGATATGCAGGCGCCGGGCAGCTGCCGTGATTTGGTGCTCTTCGGCTATTGCCATGAAATACTCGAGCTGTCTGAGATTCATGCAGGCCCCTCTTGTGCTAGACGATATGTAGAGTGATCGGGACCTCACTCTGTGAAGCAGTGGCCATCGAGTGGCAGCATGGGTTAGGCTCGGTCTTGAAGGAGTCCGGCTTACCATATTCACAGGAGGTCCCGACCATGTTGTACTCTACCAGCATCGGCCTTGACGTGCATGCCCGTTCCATCAGCGCCGCGGCGTTCGTCTTCGAGACGGGCGAGGTCGTGCAGCGCACGTTCGGCTACGACCCCGACGCGGTCGCCGCCTGGGCGGCCACGCTGCCGCAGCCTGCGGGCTGCCTCT